>Ga0099826_10001474_pt1 | contig 14157 bp, 7 predicted proteins | sample Mtrugardesep15_FD_76830 | JGI IMG/M metagenome (GOLD analysis project Ga0099826, IMG submission 76830) | Root nodule microbial communities of legume samples collected from California, USA - M. trunc garden sep15 | ecosystem: Host-associated > Plants > Roots > Nodule | place: USA: California... | reverse complement strand
CATAATGCAATGCATCTTCCTTGGGCCTCGAGTTCCGAGCACATTTAGTTCATATGTTACCTGAGCTATGTTGTAACTCCCAGATGGGACCTTTGGCGATACCTTTTTAGAAAATCTACGGCTTGTCTTCCCAGTCCCCGGAGGGCATATATGGGCAGAAGTGCAGGGAGGCTGTGTATCATATATGATGAACTTTGTTCCAAGAAAGTTTGATCTGGTGTATCAAAATAATAACAAATAATCTTGCAAGTGAGAAGACAAAGATATAAAATAGAACAGAAAAAACTCAGCAAATGGTCTTGAAGATATGAATAGCAAACAAGGAATATCTGCATCACATAAGTGGAAAATTATTTATGGAATAAGAACCCTAGACTATTTATTACCTCCAACAATAACAGTTACAACACATTTTTGTATAATTATAGTTCCGTGCACCTAAACATTTGACAATAAAAGAAGTACTTAATCTTAAACCAACTGAAATTCCTTGCAACTTTGCGAGATCATTGATTCTTCTGTTTTACTTCTGGGAGTTAGAATGCATTTTGATAGTCGGAAATCGGAATCATAATTCATAGTAGTATTAACAGTATGTTTTTATAGACACCGAAAAGAAGTTTTTAACATAGTAGATGAGAGAAGGACCAACATTTGCAAGTAGTAAATTTACCTCAGTTTTCCAATGTAAGTATTACTTGATCTAGAGATGTTGTCAGCATCCATTGAAATAACATACTCAGTGTAGGTTGTTCTCCTGGTCCTCTTAGCAGAGAGGAGGAATTTTCCATTTTCAACTAACAAAGCTGCAAAAGTCAAAGTAAATAAAATTGAAACAGGAACAAAACTAAAGAGAGTTCAAGATGCTGTAGAAAACTTCCCTAGCATCAAAACTTTAGAAGTAACGTTGCTAAAATAATTAATATAAAACGACAAAATAGACCATTAAGCCTTGCCCCCTGACATAATGGATATCAAACAAAGAATATCCAAGACTCCTAGAATCAATCACAAAGGGAAATAAATATACATGGAATAACAACGGTTATAGAAACATCTCATTTTCATGCATCGGCGCAAGTCACACTATTACAAGTATCATCCAAAGTAGATCTCATATTAAACATCGATGCATACATCTTCACGTGCAGCCACAAACAACATATGCACAAATATTCATATAGCAGTAACTTAAAAAACCTAAACATTTTGAATTTTGAAACAGTACATAAGAACAAATCTACACAATCACACCAGAAGCATCTGAAAATAAAACCATATAAACCCACTAGGTAACTAGGCGTAAGCGAAGAGTGCTTACCAGGGCTCAGACAAAGAAATAGGTGGTATGTTAAGTTAGATTTATCTCTTTTGATAAAGCATTGAATGATTCCGTCTCGTGGCCCTGGCTGAAAAGTGAAACGAACAAGAAAGTCAGCATGTTGCTACCTTATCAACTATCATCGTTATTTCAACATAAATGTAATTGATTCTTAATAAAAAAAAAAAGTGAGATAGTCTGCAACTAACCTGCTTCAGGGACACAGGGAATGTTAGTTTGCCACAGAACTCTGGGGTCTTAACAATGTCCTTGCACATATTCCTCCAAGACTGGCAAACAGAAGCACATGCAACTACATTCTTCCTTGAAGGCCATGTATTCTCACTCTCCTCTAGTCGCCGAATGACATCAAATAGTAATTCTGGGGGTAAGTTCGCCCAGCAACTATTTTGAATTACAAGAGGCTGATCATGCAAATCCTGTACAGAACCATGAGACTTTCCTCTATGATGATGGCCAGTAAGTTTGACATCAAAACTACGCCTAGATAAGCTCCCAAAACTATCACGAACGTCACGAACTATGCTACGGAAAGACATTCCGTAGTAGGATCCCAAGAATAAGTATCTCTTTTGTGAACTTCTGACGGAATATAACCAACCAGTACAAGCATATGGCTGCCATCAAAGAAGAGTATCAGTTCAACAGTCACATTATTATAGTTGAATTTAGCTATCACTGTTCATTTTCCTACCAAAATACCATCCAAAAACTAAGAACCAAATCAGAAAGCTTCCGATATTTCAATATTTACATACAATCCAGTTTATGCATCATAGCCATGAATCAAATGCAAAAAATATTTAAACATTTTAAGTTAGTGTAGATTACTGAAGTTAAGTTTGCATTGTTTTGCTAAAAAAACATAATTTTTTTACATTACAAATCTTAATTAGATTTTATATGGTTTATGGAACACCTTACAAGGCAAATAAATTATTACAATAAATCTTGCTAAAATTTATCACATATTTACCAACTAAAGTTGAATATATCAAAGGGAAAAAAATCACTTGTAAATTTCTTTCTTTTAACTATCATCGTTAACACATGTAAGATAAGCATAATGTAAGGGATGAAGGAAGAGAAACTACCTCATAAAACTTGCTAGTTAATGTAAGTTGACCAAAACTCTTGAGCTAGATCACAAAGCACCCTTTATCTGCAAAACACAATTTCATCAAGTTATTATCAGGAAATTCCAAATCACACAATCTTGTTTAAGATTTCATCATACAAACAGTTGAATAAATTTGCCTCATTACTATGCTTACAAATTTCAACCAAAAACCTAAAAATTAGATTTTTAAAAGCTGAAAAATACATAAAAAAAATTCTTGGTAATTTCAACAGAAACCCAGTTGACCAAAGGCTTCAGATTTGAAGAAAAACTTCACAAATAGTTTAAAAGAAAATTAATAAAAAAAATAATAACTTTGGATTTGGAAGATAAACTCACCCAGAATAAATAGATCTAAAGAACCCTTGTATTGTATGAAGCTGAGATGAAAGATACAAACTTGAATCAAAGCAGAAAGATAAAAGCTTTAGGTCAGAAAATGCTAACATGCTCAGTTTCTTACACCTCCCTCATCTCTCTCATTCTCTCTCTCACTCTCTCTCTCTTCTCACTCTTGTACACGGACTCAAAATTTCATTCAATTTAGTTCATAAAACTAAATGTAAAAGCATGAATCAAGTTCAATTATTTTATTATTTTACTATGAATTTAAATATTAAATTTGTTTCTTTCAAATAAAAAATATTAAATGTGTTGGTCAAAAATAATAATTAATGTAAAATATTTTATTTGCTTTAAATTAGTCAAAAAATAATAATTAATGTAAAATATTTTCCTTAAAAAAAAATTAATGTAAAGTATTTTGTTTCATTTAAATTTTCTCCATGTAAATATTCGTGATAATTAGAAGTGTGAAACATTAAACATGATTATGTTTAGATAAACGAAATAACAAAATTATTAGAAACCCACACTCGCAACGTCTGACTTATCAATTTCAGCATTTTTGTCGGTTGAGTTAAAATTTATCGACAATATAATATGTTTTTTTTTAATTAAGAGTCAAACATTACTTTATTACGTTGTAGCAAGCTACTAACATTTCCATTATACTTATTAGACTTTTACATTGAATTTTTTTTAAGTAAACTTTTATATTAAACTTGATGCTTAGATATATAATAAGTCAGAATCGATAGACTCTAATATTATATTATATTTTTATATTGAATCTAATTTATTCTTTTTTTTTAAGAAATGTAATTTATTCTTATAAAGTAAATAGTGTATATTTTTATAAAGTTTTGTCAGACTTTATCTTTAAGATATGTGAGACTTCATTTTTTTCTACGTGTATAATAATAATTAATGTAATTCTGATGTTGAAATATTTAAAAGTAAAAAAGTTAAAGAAATGATATATACAAATATTTTATATGACAACTTTTGAAAGAAATAATTATACAAATTTATTTTTGAAGGGATGATTAGACAAATATTATTCCTTTAAATAATAATAATAATATAATGATACTGGTATAATCATGTTAATAATAAAGTGTTTTAAGTATCCTTCAACAAAAAAAGAAAGTGTTTTAAATAACGTTTCCACCTGTTGTCCACCATCAAAACAAAATCCTGTCGAAAAGGTTGCGGCGATCTACAAGGAATGCAATGTCATGCACTTTCCTATTATTTACATCCTTTTTATTATAATCAGACAGATTTTCGAAAACATTGATAACTATTTTCTTGGTGTTTTTCTTTTCTGTTGAGGAATTTCTTTTACAAGTATCTCAAAATGAGGTTGAGTGTTTTCCTTTCCAATTTGAAACAACTATTACCAATTAAATTTCCTTTTATTTACGTATTTTTCTTTCTTTCTAAGTTTACTTTTATAATTAGCTACTTGGAATGAGTTGTTAGATGACAAGGATTATGCTTAGTGACGTGGGTTAATTGTGGTTTCAACTTACTCCGTTATTTCTCTTTTATTTGGTATTATCTAGGATCTCTATAATAAATAAATATTTGTTTATAACTCTAAACTTGGTTTGGTAGCGTTGTCTAGCGACCTTGAGGTTTCATGTTTATTCGTCTGTTGTTAATATGGATGAGCTATCTTTGTTTTTTCAAAAAAGAAATATTTATTTTTTAAATTATTGAATAATTGATCTTTTTAATTTATAATACAAATTAGATATATCGATTATCTAATGAATCTGAAAAAGTAATACTTTTTTAGAGGTTGAAAAGTAATATTTGTTTGTAATAGTGATCAAGGAGTATTTCCCCTATAAAAAAATAATTTATTATTATTTTTGACTCAAGTAACATTATTTTTTAATAAATTAGGAGTAATCTATAATTATGAGTCTCACCTACTTCAAAAGTAATATTATTTTTTAATTTAATAAGTTAAAAAATAATTGAAATATTATTAATAATAGTTTTAAAAGGAAATAGTCTTCATTCACCAAAAAAATGTAAATACTCTATAATTTTAATAAATTAAATACTAAAAATACTAATTTATACATAAGACTCGTAAATGAAAGACTAAAAATAATTAATTTAAAGACCATTAATTATATTATAAATATTTTGTAAAAAAATAAATAAATCATAAATTAATCTCTAAAAAATTGATAAATAGATTTGAATTGATCGGTTTCAATTTTTATTTATAATTTCTTTCATAAATGTACTTTTTTAAAATAAACTATATTTCCCTAAAAAAAACTATAAAGAAAACTATTTGTTAGGTTAAATGAAAATTGAATATTAAGAAATGAAGAGGATGTAACTTAGATAAAGATAACATAAAAGTGCATGACATTGCATAATTATACATGATTATCGTCTTTGCCACTAATGCATAGTTTTTCCCATCATCCCAACCCTCTACCTGTGTGAAACATTCTGCTACTAAGTTTGCCTTATACTTCGTTATCTCTCTCGTGACTTTGTTCTTTGATTTTGTACGCCCATCTGCATCCCACTAAGCATTGAGTTATTTATCAATGTAATCTTGTTGTTCAGAATGCATTGTAGCTTGGGGAGTATAATGATGGATTTTCATTTGTTGATAATGTTGCAGTATAAGCCATAAGGCTTTGTGAATAATGATTTTTTTTTTTTTTTATGAAGAGAACAATTTTTTTTAGTCAAAAGCAACAATATATAAAAAATAATAAAAAGATACAAAGACTAAGGGGACATTAAACCTGACCCAAAACAACCCAAATGGGGATACACCATTATAAATCAGTTCCAGTTCTAGTGATCAGCCCTAATCTATCCTAACAAAAAGTTCAATAATCACAGGCGCAACTCAGCGAACCCGCGTACGGGAACGAAACCAAGTTAAAAAAAAAGGAAAGTGAACCTATGTGAGGAACGAACAGGGTTTGATTTCGGCGAATGGATCAACCGCCAACACGGTATCAAAATCCAAGTGCCAACAGCTCCCTGCACAATGCAACAAGCATAAAGCTCTTTCGAGCACAAACTACCTATGTGTGATCAGACAAGACCACTTGAAACCTGCAGATCTCAACAGATCTGAAAACATTAGAGAGTCAAAGAAGTCAAGCCACCAAACATAAACGGTATCAAACAGACGCGTAAGAACTCAGATCGACAGATGAGTCCAATACGTTAGTAAGAACTAATGATTAAAACCAAAAAAGTTAGAAATGAGAGATAATTTACATGAAGAGGAACTAGATTTTATGCCTTGCATGAAGGTTTATATTTTCTACATGGATAAAGTCCTTCCTATTCCATGACACTTTGAGTCTCCCCATTACTTTGTACTTTCACTTATACTTTAGTTAATCTTGTTTGCCTTTCTACGACATCATAAAGGGTAAACTAACTATGAGCCTCCTGATAAATTTAAAACTTAGTCATAGATCAATATATACAAATTATAACATAGCTTTATAATAAAGAAGGAATAAAAAATTGTGTACCTTTATAACTTAAGTTTATCAAGGACAACCGCCAACTATAAGAGGAATGACAACTCTCATTCCGTTTAGGTTTTCACCATACTGGTCAGAATGATTAACCATATGATGTGATGACGTTTAAATAGTTAAACGGCTGATAACAAAGACCTCTCATTGGGATTAACTAAATTGTCCAACCCATCACGGTCCATTTAGAAACAATAGCCTAATCATATTCTAATATATAATATATTCTTTAATTCATATTATCTTAGCATAAAGATCCAAAGTTTTCTAGTTGATGTCTATTGTGTTAAACATTAATTAGTTGATGAATATATGTGATTGAGATATTGTTTTTAAATGGACCGTGATGGGTTGGACCATTTAGCTAAGCCCAATAAGATGTCTCTGCTCTCAGCCATTTAGCTATTTAAACGTCATCTCATCAGACGGTTAATCATTCTGACCGGATGGTGAAAACCTAAGTAGAATGAGGATAGTCATTCCTCTCATAGTTGACCGTTGTCCTTCATAAACATAGGCCATAAAGGTACACAATTTCTTATTCTTATTTCTTTGTTACCAATAATATGTTATAACTTGTGTCTAGTGATCTATGACTAAGTATTAAAATTATCACGCCTCGATCAATTTTCTGCGATAATGCATCAGAGTTTCTTAGGAATGTGCATTGCTCCAAAGTTGAGGATGGTTGCCTTGAAATATGTATATTGTTCGTTGTCAAAGCCTCCAAGGAACAAATGAACTCGGCGATATTCTTCTCTTTGGATTAAAAGTTTTAAGGCTCTACAATTGCACTCTAGTAGTAGTTAAAGCTTTTGAACTGGGTATAGAACTCAGTGACATTGACATCTTATACTGCTTATGTATAAGGTTTATAGTTTTCATAGTTGGTGAATGCGTGGTGCGTTTGCTTGCGTAAAATATTCCTCTAACTAAGTTAACCCACACAGGATTAAGAGTGGCCTTTGATGTTTTATTGTCTTCAGAAACATGGCCCTTCTCCTTTTCATTGTGTATGGAATCGACCAATTTTGGTGCCATTCTAACATTCAATATGGATTTCAATAAACTCAGAAATCTAATAATTGTAGTATATAATTAAATCAACATAATGAAATATAATGAATTCATATTTTGAATTTACTATTCTCCTCATTAATTCCCTTTTTCATAACGTGTTGAATTTTCGTACTACTAGCTAGTCTTTTGATCAAATTTGATTAATGCCAGTAGTTACTACTGGTAGTTGGAGTTTTAATGTCAAAGTTTGACTTTGTTGACTCTCACTCGGCTATAATTATGGGAGTAGTGCTAGCAACACTCTCTTTTGAATACTATCTCTAATTAGCTTAAATCAATGTGGGTCCTACATTTTGAAAATGAAACCCACTTAAAGTGGTGGGACATACATTGATTTCACCCAATAAGATAGTGAATGTTTGAGAGAGTGTTGAAAAGAGAGTATTGCTAGCATTCCTCTAATTATGGAAGCTTCTTCACACATATTGTTGCTACTTAGTGTACCTTGCATGTTTTTTACGTTGAATTTTAGCAGCTGTAGTATTTTTGTTATCTTTATAGTCAATATAATTCTAGAGAAAAAAATAGAATAGTCGATATAATGATTTTAAACTTTGTTTTTTAATCCTCGTGAGCATAATGGACACATTGTATATAATAATTAAGCGAGTAGAGGTTCAAATTTTAAATTATCCACTTACTTATTTTAATAGAAAAATGTAAAAGTAATTTTTATTGGTTATTGTCTATACAGAAGATGTGAAGAGGGAGAGCAAATTACGAGAATAAGTAAAAAATATTGTTGAAAAATATATTTTTTTGGATTAACATTATAAAAGAGATTAATGTTGGTCTTTTTTTCTTTATAATTTAGGACAAAAATATATATACATTTTTGTTTATAATTTGAAACCGAATGAGTATTAACCTATACCACAAGCAGGGGCGAATGCTTGTGTAGTAGAGGGGTAGCTATGGCTACCCCAACAAAAAAAAATTGAATGAGTAGTAGGTATGTTTTTATATGTAGCTACCCCTAATAATATATATTTGACTACCCCAAGTTTGATTTTAGTTGAAATAATTTTTTATTTGGTTGCTTTTCGGTTGAACTTTGGATTATTTGATCCTGTCTCATAAAAATTGAAGAATTTAAAAAAAAAATTATATGTGGGCACCGCATAAAAATACGACTAGCTTCGCCGCTGACCACAAGTTTGTATGATTTTGAGTAAAAAAGAAAAATACTAACGAGTGTCTTTGGTATCACTCCTTATTCATTCATTCTCTTCTAGGATCCCACATTTTTTTTATCTTCAAGTGATAGAGCACGGGTAATTCGTGCCCTCATTATGAAAGACTTTTGTAATATGAAAAATGTTAGGATCACACACTCTTTTAACACACACCAATCACAGCCGACCACATCATTCACTTATTTTAACTCTTTTACGGGTAACTGGGAATACAAGTTGCTAACCAATTATCATTGTTATTTTTCTCTCACTAGTTTGACTGCAACTTGTCTTCTCCAAGTTCAAACCCATCAGAACAAAGAAAAACAACAAGCTTCATGGCCCATTCTCCTTCTCATCTCCCTTTGGCTCATTCTCCTTCGGTTTCAGTCTCCCATCTGAGCCATCCCGTCTGCATTTCCTTCTCTTCTCGTCTGTTCCGATTTGTATAGGGCAAGCTTTGTTGTTTCTTTCGTCAATTTGACCCATCTGGTCTCCACCATTTTCTACTTAAGTTCTGTTAAACGTTGCAGAAATGATTTGTTAGGTTCCTATTTTCTATAATGTTTTCAATTCAATTTTTTTTCCTTCCATATGATTGTATCGCAAGAAAAAAAAAATTGTCCAAAATATTTCTTTTGGGTTTTGCTTTGGAACTGAAAATCTATAGGAACCTAATAATGATGGTGTATGATCCGCTTCATGCTTTCCCTCTTTGCTTTGGACCATGAGATTATAAACCGAACTAGTGTTTCCTATAAAACTTGTTTTGTTTTACTTTAATCCTAAAGTTTGAGATCAAATTCTTAAGTTCGATCGATTTTATGGTAAAAGTGTTGATTTAGTGGTAAAAATTAAAATTGTAAACCATTGAGCGATTTGAATCTTCTAAAAATACTGAGTTTGAATCTCTTCAAAATTTAACATTGTAACCCGTTATGGTAAAAGTGCTGAGGTAGAATCTCTTCAAAATCGTTGTAAACCATTAACACTATTTGAATCAATAAAAAAATTCCAATGACTAATTTTTTTTTTTATAAAGATGGTATCCAATTAATCCCTTGTGCCAGAAATATGTACACAACCATGAAATCGGTGAGTTTGTATCCCCTCAATTTTCCTCTTTGGTTCAGTTAATCAGTTCCCTTGACGGATCTTTGGCACTGTGGATTTTTCAGTAGCATAGATTGAAATTACAAAATTTGTATTGTTTTAGTAAAAAATAGAAATCCATATTTTTTTTTGAAATAAAAGAGGGCCTAAGCACAAAAAAAGGATTAAAATATAATACTATGGGGTATACAACCCTAACAAAATCTACAAAAAGAAAAGAGAAGATATGAGTTGAAGGTTGGTCGTAAACAATCAAACTGCTAATGCATCAACACAAGAGTTGGCTTTATAGTCTAAAACCAGCAACACAAGCATCTCCATTCTTACATAAATTACTCACCACAACCTTAGAGTTTAAAAAGATTTCTACACTCAACCAAGTTTAATTGGAAGGTACTACTACAAAAACCAGCTAAGATTTATTTCAATACTAATAATAACTAAGAAGTGTTGTTGGTGAAGTGGGTAATGCTTCTTGCTTGCTTATTCAATTCAATCCTTGCCTTTCTCCACCATAGAATCTGCAAAATTAAATACAAAGAAGAAAAAATACAAAAAAAAAATGCAAATTAGATTGTCTGAGCCCAGGTTCGAACTGGGGACCTCTAGTGTGTGAGACTAGCGTGATAACCGACTACACCACCCAGACCTTATTGTTTATTATCATTCAAGAAATTAAATTAAACCGTATTATATTTTCAGCACTATATTTTATTGATTTTTGACGGAAAGAATATACCTTTTATTAAAAGAGAAAAAGAAATAATAGTATTATTATTTGGGTAATGTTAATTACCTGGACCGCATCTAATCGTGCACTTGAGCTCACACCTTGCCGTAAGCCTTGCTGCATGTCAATATAACAACGTAACTACGCCATAAGTAAGAGTCTTAAATCAATTATTAAGAAAGTTTAAAAGGATGATTGAGAAGAGTGACTAACAGTCTCTTTGAACGCAGGCAGTTTGGCAACCATCAAGGCAATCAGAAGCATCAGGAACAACGCTATCCATTTGAGAAAATATCACAAATAAAACCATCATAGCAACCACACTCTTCTTCATCACCATCTTCCCTAACTTTACTTTCTCTTTGATCGTTTGGTAGATATATTTATTGATTCAACTTTAAAGAAATGACCATAATAATATTGAGAAACTACGGAAATGCCAGTCATAAATGCACAGCTATCCAAGTGGAAGTGCATGCATACTTGCTTAATTGCCTACAACTGTGAGCCATTAAATACGACTAGTACATTGTCATCCATCCTAAGCCGCCTATATTGAACCGTATAAATTTCTTTTTACTATCACGTAGTTTTATATGGGTTGAATTAGTTTGAATTCATATTTCAATAACATTAATAATGGATTTGGATAATGCTATTAGCCTATTAATACGTAGCTATTGTTACTTTATACATTCAAAAAATAGTTAATAAATATTACCTTTTAACCCTAAAATGTTTCTTATTCATCATCTAAAATGAACAAATTACAAAATTAATTATTACTCTTACATTTTTAAATACAAGTCGCATTCAACCGATCCTAATATACAATTTTGTTTTTTAATATTTTTCTTCTAAGTTGCAAAAAGAAATGGTGAAGGACTGCTGGGCTGATAAATTTTTGGGCTTCATACTGCTCTTTACGATATGCACGACATATTAAACAACGCTTGCTATAGACACCCCCTATACAACAAAAATTTCTTGGGACCCCTACATGGCCAAATAAATTATCCGGTTCAATAATGGATCAAACACAATTCAATCGGTTGATCCTTGACTCATAGATCAGTCAATTCAACATCCAATCATGGTTTAAAAACATTGGTATTTTGGTCTTACTACAGCTTGGACAAACTAAAAGCTCTAGAATTTGTGAAAACATTTTCTAAAATATGTGTTAATTTTAGTCATTTCGTCTTTAATTATAGACCCGTTTGAAGAAAATTTGTGTCTGTAAATTTAAGTTTTAAAGCAATTTACTAAGATTATTTATTTATTTTATCTTTCAAACATATAATCACTTTTATTAAATGCATGTACAAAAAGTAAGAGATGCTACTTGGGGGGGTGGAGGGGCTCTATAAGAAAAATAAGAGATCTCTCTCAAAAAAAAATAAGAGACCATTGACGTGAACGAATAATTTAGCCTTTTTTTTTTCTTTTACATTTTCGAATCCATTACCCTTAGAAGAAGAAAAAATAGAATTGAAATCTGTAGATTGTACATGTAGTTCATTAGTTGACTAGGATATTGAAAGAAATAAACAAAAACATTAGCGAACAAATTAAACTAATCTGTACTATTAAAGAAATGCTCTCTGCAACCTCATTTCGTCCGGAGCACTTGAATAAAATATTTCAAACGCATTAAGTAGTAGATCATTTCACTACTTCTGCACCCCAATACTATTAATTTCTCCATTTTTTGACAAATTATCTACATGTAATTTGTCATGATCCTCTACTATTGGTGTGGACATAACAACAACTTGTATAGCTTCAGCCTCTTGGGTGTTTTTTGATGGCACCAACTGAGCAATCTTTTTCATCTCTTTACTCTTACCCCACAAAACCATGTACAACCCACACACAATCAGCACTGCTCCAATTGCACTATACAACACAACAAAATTATGATCAATATATAACCATTATATTAGTTAGGATGTTATATTAATAGTGTACCGTGTCCATAATTATAATATCTTTTAAAAAATGTTCTTAAATATAGTAGTATCGATAAAATTTTAGATGTATTTAAAAACATTATCTTAGAAGTCACACATTCAATTTTTTTATTAGCTAGATGAATATTTTACTTTCCTATATTAGCAAAAAATAAATATTTACCTTCCTAAATATAACTTTTCATCCAACATCAAAGAAGCGACAATAGTCACAAACAATAACATGAGAGGGTTGAAGACAGATGCAAATAAAGGCCCCCTCATCTTTATGCACCATGAAGTCACAATAACCACTAATCCAGAGGCAACAATCCCCTACAATATTAAAATCAAACATCACATCAAAAAATTTATCAATTCATACATGAAATTTATATAGAATTTTTTAACTGTTGATTTAAATAAAGAAGAGTATATATACCGAGTAAGCCACGGCTAGTAACCTGATATTCCATCCCAACTTCCATTGGCTCCAATCTCTTTCAACACAAAGACCAAAAGCAGTGGCTTGTATTGCTCCCATCGTAGACATTAAAGCTGTACTTGAGTAATGACTTGGATATTCTTTGCTCATCTTAGCCTATGCCAAGACCCAAAACATGTCAATTAAACAACATTTTTATATACAGTGCATGATACACTAACATGCTTATAAAAGAAACAAAATAAGATGGTTTACTCTCTAAGTCTCCCACAAATGAGCAAACCGATCCTAAAATAACTCACGAAAGATATTTGTTTAAGTTTTCAAAGGCTAGCTCTTAAATATTGTTTTTCACGATAAAGAACAAATACGAGGGTCAAAAGAGCATTCATCAAATAAAAATCCATTCGTTAAGCATCATAAGAAAAATAAATTAAGTATCCAATAAATCTATAACAAACTAATAAAAATTTGAATTTTCTTTTTCTTTTTTCACAAAATAAAAAAGGTAATAAACAAGCTCTTTTAGCATACCTGAATTATGAGCCATAAAGCAAAAGAGAAGCAACTTGCCACTGCACAAAGAGCACCCAACCATTTACTACCAAAGTCAGCATGAACTGATGCCACGTGGCTATTTTGGTGTTGGTGTGGATGCATAAGGTTTATGTGGAATGGCCAGATATTAATTTCTAAACCTTTGAGAAATATCAACATCATTGCCCCACCAATTCCAATCAGTGTTCCCAACACTTTGGCTTTTCCAGCTGCTGCCCTCAAATTTAATCTTTCGAAACTGTATGTACAAAGTTTGAAGTAAATATTAAACCTAAAGTTATTAAGAGATATTAATTACATGAAAATGGTGATGATGATTAATTACCCGCATGAGATGGCCATGATAAAAGTGATGGCTGGAATAAGATTGTAGATAGCTGATGCAAATGTTGCTGATGTTAAAGCCAAGGCCTCATAGAAAAGGTTTTGAAATAAACTTCCCCTGCAACATTCATTACATAACTAAAATTACCACTTTGATGTATTATTCATATCTTAACCACCTTATATATATTTATTACACGTTCATTGACTAGTGTATATGGTTATTTAAATAACATACCCAAACAAGCCACAAAGAAATGCCATGAAAAGTACCCTCCAAGTCAGCTTTGGCCTCTTATTCCTTCATAGAAGAAAACAAAACAAAAACCATTTAATTAATATGTTCATTATTTGATCTTCCTATAAGCAATTATAATTTAGAAATTAAAGATAATATATTGAACCTTTCAGAAATGAGAGCAAGGGGAACGGTG
>Ga0099826_10001472_pt1 | contig 14165 bp, 7 predicted proteins | sample Mtrugardesep15_FD_76830 | JGI IMG/M metagenome (GOLD analysis project Ga0099826, IMG submission 76830) | Root nodule microbial communities of legume samples collected from California, USA - M. trunc garden sep15 | ecosystem: Host-associated > Plants > Roots > Nodule | place: USA: California... | reverse complement strand
TTTATGTAAATAGATAAACTTATACGTTAAGTTATAAGTTTTTTCTGTAAAATAAAAAGTTTTTATGATTGAAAATTGTATCTTCACAAGTTATTTTTTCATTCTTCAAAAAAAAAAAAATTATTTTTTCATATACTACATGACAAACTTAGAATAATACATAAAACTTATTTGCTTCAAAAATACATAAAATTTATTTAAATGCACATTAGATGGAGTCCTAATTTTTATGTCCTAAAGAGTTCAATGGCAAAACTTACATTAATTAATTGTTGAGATACTATCAAAATAAAATTGTTTAGAAAGTGAGAAATTTTAAGTTGAAACTCATATCATTACATATCAACCGTTAAAGCAGCTACTGTTATGAAATATGACAAACATAGAAGGAATGAGAGAAAACTCAAAATAATCTTTCTATTAATGATAAAGTGAATATTACAAATGAATAAAGTGACCCTCTAACGAGTTGGTTACAAGTTATTTATATTACTCTCTAGTATGACTAATATGTCACTAATCTATATCTCTAATAGCTACCAACATGATTTGCATTTACAAAACATAATATGAGCTGGTATTTTTGTTGTGAACACGCATAATTTTTTTTAAAAGATTGTTATAATTATTTTTTAAATGATTATTTATTTAATTTATCAATTCAATTTATATTGTCACAATTATATGCATACCAACTTTCAAAAAAGTGGACAATTTTTGTTTTTTTAGGGGAATTAGTTTGCTATGTACAGCGTTTGTATGATTTACTTGTTGAACTTTGTTATCTCATTTGATGTCTAATGATTATCACATTTGATGTCTAAGATTTTATGATTAAAGGAGTTTTACTTTTACATTCAACAAATTTCCTTGCATTTAGTGGTTTCGGAATTATGATAAACCTATATAAGAACAGTAGATTGCATAAGTCTCCATTTCCCATAATGAAGGGCAAATAGACTGATGATCCCTTTCCCTAAAAGAAAAACTGATAATCACTTCCCAAACAATGATAGATAAAATATTTGCAAGATTTATGGTAATCATTAGGCTAGCGTCACCAGGGAAAAGGAAAAATGATTGATCTACAAAAGAAGAAAGAAAGAAAGGTAAAATGATTTAACAAATGTTTTAAAAGGGAACGAGTCGTTCAACCGGTTCAAACTAATATTTACGATTTCGTTATGTTGAAATGAGATGTATAGATACAGACTTTATTTTTAGGCTGACGACTTATTACTCTCGAGATTATTCGAAAACGATTCAAGATGAAAGAACAAAAAAAAAATCAAAACAACTATTTATATTGTGTATATAAAGGAAACATCTATATTAGAGTCGTGAATTTGCGATTTTGGCCCCTTAAGGAAAAAAAACTAAAACACCGTCCCCTAAGTTTTGCAACTGTAGCAGTTTTGACCCTCACTACTACAAAAAAGGACTTAGATAACGCTTTTTTTTGGCTTTAGCCAGCGCTTTAGAAACGCTATGTAATTTGGCGTTGGTAAAGGTTAAATAGCGCTTTTAAGAAAGCAAAAAGCGCTATCTAAAGTTGGCTTTATATAGCGCTTTCACAAATAAACGCTATCTAAGGACAGTTTTTACATAGCGCTTATACATATAAACGCCAGCTAAGGGGAGATTTTACATAGCGCTTAGACCTATAAACGCTATCTAAGGGTGGCTTTTAATAGAACTTTACATAGCGCTTTCTTCTACTAAAATATATGCACGAAAGCCGGTTTTTTTTCAGATTAAAACCTAAATGATTTATGCACAATATTTTATGCCATAGCAATTTTTTTTTTTTTGTATTTAATAATTGAGACGGGTCTATTTATCCAATAAAACTTTAATATATCATAAAATGTAAGTAATTGTTACATATACCATAAAAGATACAAATGTATCACTACTATGTAAGAAGTTACATATGATAGAATATCTCTTGAGTTACAACTAGTCAACAGAAACATCAAAAATCTTCTTAGCAAGCAATCCTATCCTTTGTTTCTTGGTTGTCTCAACCTTACTCCCCATAACAAGCCATAGAAGATGTTATATAAACAAAAGACGGATCATGATGCACTTCCATTTTTGAGATCTTCCTTCACCTAAATATAGGGAAAAAAGAAAGAATATTTGGTTATATATATGATGCACAAATAACTCACATTGAAGCGCATTAGAGCAGCCTGAGGAAAATGTCTTACCAATGAAAACAAACTCTCTTATTGAAAGAAGATCCACTTATAGGTGTTAATTATTGGAGCCAACCTTGTGTTTTGTACATATCACCATTACAATGTATAATTAACAAGGCAAATACTTTTTTTAAGGGATTATCAGTGCAAATTTTATATCCATTTTCTTGCTTATAATTTATGAGGTCTCATGTATAATTAGAGCCTGTGATTTGTAACTTACCAAGCAATCGTTGTAAATTCCTTCAAAAAAAAATCATTAAATATTAATATGAATAAAACTTTCAAGTGTATCTATTAAAAAATTTACTAATCTAAACAATACCTATTATATATATTATCAATAGACACACATATCCAACTTGTGATACTATTACTAACTAAACAAACAATGAACACCAAAAAAACAATGAGCCAAGTAATGGGCAATTTTCAACACACATAAATCACAAAATTGAAGGTAAAACTTACTTTTATTTGCCTACCAAGTCCACTGGCCATGTCGATCATTTTTATGTAAGGTCATTCTTCTACTGTCTCATAAACCTGGTAATATGAAAAACATTATTTAAAGCAAAAGCTCACCCAGAACAGCCATTAGAAGTATATATAGAAGACTTGCCTTCTGATAATTAGCTACATGAATTTTAAAGTCTCTTAGCCCACCCTCAAAATCTGGCCTGCAAAGAAAAAAAAACTAATTGCATATGTCTCCACAAAGTGATTGAGATAAGATTTCATAGGTTTTAAAGCAAATATACACTTATGCATATTCCGGACTTTGCAGAATTTTAAAATGAGTATTCCTTTCAATCATATATACATCAACCATTTGTGGCTAAAATACCTTGCATCCTCCTTCACAGCCAATTTCATCAACATGTTACTTTGATGCTTGCTGTGCACAAATATTTTTTTACAAAGTCTGAGAAGTGAACCTTACAATGTGGAAATTTTTTTAAAAAAAATACCAAGGGTCGTCTCAAAGCTTAACTTGTAACACTAACATCTAACATGTATTTTAGGGTGCAAAGTCGATGCCCAAACAAATGATAATCATGAAGTTTTCACTTATATAAAAGGGATACCAAAACACACAATACATGGTTACCTTTAAATAAATACACATTCTGAGTTATTGCATAGAAATAAATTGTATTTAAAATTGTTCTTCTTCAAATATATGCAAAGCCATTCATAGTCTTATGTCTTATCCTTAACTTGCAACCACTTGAGAAAATAAAGCATAAGTTACACAACTCCTTATGGTACTTCATTTCCTAAATGAAATAGACCCCAAAACTTAACTTCTAATCAACATTGTAGCTAATTTTCTTAGAGTTAGAACAATGAGGAAAATAAGCTTTATTTATTAACATATGAAGAGAGCTAACCAACCCATATTTCTTAAACTAAGCATGCATTTTAGAACTAGTTAAAAATATACATGTATTGTAATGTCATTGTCAAACTAAAAACATGTTTCACGTAGCAAGTTAAAGGTCATTCATTTGCTCAATGTGTGGGTAGAAATAACCATTACAAATTAAAAACACACTTGACTCAAGCAATTCCACAAACACTTGATGGGCAGTAGTTTGTTTTCTCAAAGTACATCAAAAAACAAAATTAAACATCATAGACCCACATCATATCATAAATCATAGACCCACATCATATCATAACAGGATAAGTTCACATCACAAATTAACTTCTCAACTAAAACATGACATGTATCGTGTTGTATTACTATCAATTTGATTTTAAACTTACCAATAGAAGGATGAGACATAAAAGAACAAAATCCATTAGTTTTAGGATTACCTACACACAAAAAGAAGACTTTCATGGCTGAAGATGTGCAGCTAGGAATCACACACTGAGAAGAGTGGTGAATGACGAAGTTTGTGAACAGTTGAGGTCGTGAACAGAGATCACGAACGAAGGAGCTCCGTGAAATCGTGAATGGAGGAGATTGATTCGATGAAGGTTGTGAAAGGATAACATGGTTTCGATTGAGGCAGTTTGATGAATGGAGGGTTTGTGAGGAAGAATCAGCCAAATCTTTTCTCTTGATGAATGGTTGGTGAAATTTATTCTATTTTTTTTAATAAATAATTTAAATATATACCCACTTTAAATAGAATTCACATAAAAAAAATTGTTGACTGGATTTTTTTTTTAAATAAAAAAACGAGAAAAAAATAGAATAGTTGATTGGAAATTTAAAAAAAAAAACAAAAAAAGCGAAAAACATTGTGGCAGGGATCGAACTGAAGACCTCCTCGCTGGACAGCTGCTTTACTGCTGATCTAAGTCTTCATTGTTATTAGGTAGCGCTTTTTCTCATATATATAAACGCTATTAATTTCCTACCAAATATAGCGCTTATAAACGCTATCTAATGTTGAATTATAGATAGCGCTTTTTTTATTAAGTGCTATTTAAGTTGAATCATACACTTATTTTTAAATTTTATATTTTTTAAGGAAACTATGCAAGCGTTTTAAAGTAAAGCGCTACAACAAATTAGTTCCTTATATAGCGCTTTTTTATAAAAACGCTGTCTAAGGCATCCGTGTTTCTTTTAGTAGCGCTTTCAAGATATAAGCGCTATTAAAATAGCGCTATTTTTTTCCCTATTTTGGTGTAGTGTTTGTACTATAGACTTGCACCATTGATCAACATATATAAAGAACAAGCAATATACATTAAAACATCATTAATATATCTACTATACTTAGCATCTTTACTAGTTATAAACTTGTTGAACACGAACATAGTGCTACTCTTGGAACTATTCAAGCTTAGCATCATCCAAACGATAACTCGGTATTGCGTGCAAATGTTGAGCTCTTGGTATAGTGAGTCCAAATTTCTCCTCCATATTCATATTGTAAGGACTAATATTATGTGGAAGTTTCCAATTAAAGCAATGCACGAATTGAGCTATAACCAACTTAACCGTAATCAAACCCAATTGAATTCCAGGACAACGCCTACGACCAGAACCAAACGGTATAGATTCAAACTCTTGTCCAAGATAATTCATTTTCTTCTCAATAAATCTCTCTGGGTAAAATTCTTCAGCATTTTCTGACCAAACATTAGGATCTCTCCCTATTGCCCATGCATTTACTATAAGTCGTGTCTTTTCCTTTATAAAATAACCATTAATTGTTGTGCTATCTCTAGATTCTCGAGGGACTAGTAACGGTGCAACAGGGTAAAGTCTTAAGGTCTCATCAACCACCATATCTAAGTAATTCAACTTCATCAGATCCTTCTCTTCAACCACTCTTTTATTTCCAACTTCATTTTGTATCTCATCTTGAAGCTTTTTGATCACTCTTGGATGTCTTAAAAGTTCAGATAAAGCCCACTCAATCGAGGTAGCAGATGTATCGATTGCAGCCACTATCATGTCGAGCAAAATAGCCTTGATGTTTGTTCGATCAATGACGAGATCTTGCTCGCCCTCGACATCAATAGTTTGGTGCATAATTGAAAGAAGTATGTCTACAAAATCTTTATGATGAGTTTTGTTTACATTTGCACCTTGTTCATGTTCTGTTAATATCACCTCTAGCACCTCATCAATTGCTTTACTGACTTTCTTGCAAGATCGTGTTAATCCCTAACAAAGAATTCAACTTAAAATATCAATTACTAAATGAATAATTTTATTGTACTTAACAGAACTGTTAGAGACTTTTTTTTTTAAAGAGGGTCGTGTTCTCCATTTTTTCCCTTCATGAGTGGAACCGACAACCCTGTAGATGTAGGCAAAACATCTTACTAACTAAACTGCACTTTAAAACTTGATTCAATTTAGTTTCTAAATTATCACAACCTTTCATTATTAAAAATTGAACACTACCAAAAGAAAATTACATCACCAAAAAGTTATCAAAAATAAAATAAAATTATCGCGACCTAAATATTTTTCCATTTGTGCATAAAAGGGTCTGGTTTTTTATTTTGATCACCTCAAATATCGAGATAGTGAAATTTAACTCCCAATTTCACACAATCGCTTGCTATTTGAGGTATTTATAACTAAAATCGTCAAAATACCTAACTACAAGTGAAGGGTAGTTGTGTTTAAAAAAAAAAATTGATCAAAGCAATGAAAATATAATGTAAATCAGGATTAAGGCCTGAACCTGTTTATACAAAAGAGAGAAAGGAAGCCAAAGGCTATCCCATAGCTAAAAATTCGGTTACCCTTTTATTTGTTGAGTTAAAGGAAAAAACACTAAAGAAAAAATATCGTGCAATTACATATCGAGTGACGATATTTATTTACAAGACTTAAAATTAAATGTAAGTCAATAATTAATTTTTTATTTCTTATACATAGTATTCCTTCCCAAATTATAAGTTGTTTTAAAGAGAAATTGTTCTAAATTACAAATCATTTTACAATAACATTAATGTTATTTTTTTCTATACTAATAATAAAAGGTAATTTTATGAAATAGTTCATAATTTTGTTTTCTCATATAAAATAATAAAATTAATTATACTTTTCAATCCGTGTAAGTGATCAAAACGAGTTATAATTTGACAAACATACCTGAAGATCAAAAATTCCTAGCCAAGGAACATAATCAGCCAGATTAAAAGCTCCAATCAAAGCCAATCCTTCTTGAACCAAACTCTTCAAGTCAAATTGCTCATACTTACTCCGACCAAACATCATCTTATACACAATATCTTCAATAAGATTCTCTACAACCTCACTAACATTCACAACCTCACCTACCAAAGCAGCCTTCTCCAAAGACTTAACCAAAACACTCAACTCATCTTTTCTAATAGGACCAGACATCTCAACTTTTGAAGCACTAAGAAGTTTCAAAGTGCAAAATTTCCTCACACTACGCCAATAAGGACCATACTCAGAAAAAGCCATCCCTTTGGAACCATAAGACATAAGCTCAGATCCTTGAATCTTTGGTCGGCTTGCAAAAACGATGTCATGGGTTTTGAGAAATGATTCTGCGGCTTTTGAAGATGAAATGACAATAGCTGGGACTTGACCTAGCTGTAAGGACATGATTGGACCATATTTTTTGGAGAGTGATTGAAGTGTTCTATGTGGAAGTTTACCCAACATGTGAAGGTTTCCTATTATTGGTAGTGCTGGTGGACCTGGTGGTTTTTTATGGATAATGGTTTTTTGTTTTGGATGTAAGAAGAGTTTGAATAGAAAGTATGTGAAAGTGAAGAGAAGAAAGACAAATATTGTTGTTACTGCAAAAGACATGTCTAAAATGAATGGTTTGGTTTGTTTTGGCTGAAGTACACAAGGAGTTTGAAGACTATATAGAACTCCACGTTGATCTCATATTATCTTGAAACTGGTGGTGTACATATTTCTTTGTGGAAAAATTTATTGACTATTGAAATATTTTATGATGGCCCCCATTTTCGCCAGCGCCATATACTATACGCTATCATGATGATTTTTTTCAAGACGAAAAAATGGAATATATTAACATTGGCAGTGTGTGCTTCTCAGTATAAGGTATACCAAAAAAACCATTCTATAAAACAAGCTGTCATACAAAGTATATAAAAAAAACAGGTTAGTCAATACCCAAATAAATCAATAGGTCCAACCACTATCTCTGTAAACCATAAACAAACTTGGCGCTATCAAGATGATTGATTTTGGTTAAATATTTATGACTATTGAAAAACTGGTGGTGTACATGATTGTTTGTGTAACTTTCCTAACGGAAAAAGGAAAGTGCTCAATTCTGTAGTGTTCTCAAAACATTTATTAATCAACCTACTCCCACAATTATAAAATGATTGCTTTTGTTTTCTTTCCATGTATGTTAATATAATTTTGACATTAACAAAAATAATTAAAGTAAATATTATGAAAGTATTTTGTCAAGAAAAATCTAATAACATCTTTATCTTACTATTTATCTTTATGTATTTGTAGAAAAATATGAAGAAAATATGTTGTGTTAATAGTATGTATGGTATACCAAGGGAGTTGTATAGTAGTAGTAGAATAAGGATGTTATGTTTATTTTAGAGCATATTGAGCATGTTATGTTAAGTTCTTAAAAAAAAAGTTATATTACTATTTGTCTTTATAAACTTAAATAACTTCAATTTTAGATTAATTTGATCTTATAACCGTATTCACTTTTTGGTTTTTGTTACCAAATAATTCTCCGATAAATTTTTGTCATTTTCATACTATAGAGATATCGCACTAACATGATTGTTATGTCCCCGTGAGCTTAGCTCAGTTGGTAGAAACATTGTATAATTTATGTAGGGATCGGGGTTCGAACCCTAGGCATCTCATTTCTTCGCATTTAATTGTGTGAGCTCTAGCCACTAGGTTAATAGACAAAAAAAAATGATTGCTATGTACAATCTTTCAAAAAAAAATATGATTGTTATGTACAAATCAAATTTCCTTAAAAAAAATGTACAAATCAAATTAAAAATAGATAAATAATACCAACAAACAATATTTTGAAATTACTAAAAACCACAACAATCAAACTATGGAATGATAGCTAACAGCTTGTTCCATAAAAACAACAACAAACAAATACCGAATTAGGACATCAAAATAGGTAAAGATGCGTTGATACATGATACATAACGTGGACAATCCCATTTACATAAGTGGTTTTATACCAATATCTTGATTGTTGGATGTATAAAGTGTTGGCAAATGTGCTTGTTAACCGGCTGAAGAATGTTACCACAAAGGTAATTTCCGCCTCTCAATAGGGTTTTGCTATGGGCGGCATATTCTCTATATAGACTAGTGGAAAGACGGGTACGTTTCTATTCTTTTTATTGTGTTAACGTTTGAAAATTATGAACAGACGTTTTTTATGAAATTTTAATTTTGATTAAAAGTAAAAATATAATTATTTTTTACTTTCAAATTATAACAAATCAAACTAATCATGATTATCTATTTCAATGAAACCAACAATATAAAAAAATATAATCTAAATTCTTTTTTTTTAATGACACCGACAACAATCTTTATTATAGAAAAAGTTGTTGTTTAAGGGTATAATTGGGATAATGGAAATATATATATATATTGTTGAATTGCCTCAAAACCTGATGGATTCTAGTGGAGTGACAATCATGACACGGTTTAGGAATCGTGGCACAATTTTTAAGATAGAATGGAAGGAAGCTACTAAAATAAAGTTGTGGTGCGATGGAGAAAATCGTGACACGACTTTAAGATAAGGATGTAGTGCTTTAGTGTGTACTAACTTTATCGTGGCAAGATTTGGGTAAGTTGAGCTATTAAATCATTGATACAAACATCGTAGATTTATAATATTGATTTGCAAAAATCATAACATATATAAAGAACAAGCAATATACTTTAACTTATTTTATACCAACATCATTATTAGACCTACTATACTTGGCATTTTCACTAGCAATAAACTTGTTGAACCCAAGATAGTATTGTTCTTAAACTGTTCATGCTTAGCATCATCTAAACGATAACTTGGTATTGCATGCAAATCCTGAGCTCTTGGTATAATGAGTCCAAATTTCTCCTCCATATTCAAATTGGAAGGACTAATATCATGTGGAAGTTCCCAGTTAAAGCAATGCACAAATTGAGCTATAACTAATTTAACAGTAGTTAAACCCAATTGAATTCCAAGGCAACGCCTATGACCAGAATCCAATGGTAAACTTTCAAACTCTTGTCCGTGATAATTCATTTTCTTTTCAGTAAATCTCTCTGGGTAAAATTCTTCAGTATTTTCTGACCAAACATTAGGATCTCTCCCTATTGCACAGACATTTACCATAATTCTCGTCTTTTTCTTTATAAAATAACCATCAATTGTTATGTTCTCTATACATTCACGAGGGACTAGTAAGGGTGCAACAAGATACAGTCTTAAGGTTTCATCAACCACCATATCTAAGTAATTCAACTTCTTCAAATCCTTCTCTTCAACCATTCTTTTATTTCCTACTTCATTTTGTATTTCATCTTGAAGAATTTTCATCGCTCTTGGATGCCTTAAAAGTTCAGATAAAGCCCGCTCAATCGAGGTAGCAAATGTATCAATTGATGCCACTATCAAGTTGGGCAAAATAGCTTTGATGTTAGATCGATCAATGACAATATTTTGTTCGCCCTCAACATCAATGGTTTGGTGCATAATTGAAAGAAGTATGTCTACAAAATCTTTATGGTGAGTTTTCTTTACGTTAGCAGTTTGTTCATGTTCTGTTAATATCACCTCTAGCACCTCATCAATTGCTTTACTTAGTTTCCTGCAAGATCGTGTTAATCCCTAACAAAGAGTTAAAATTAAAATATCAATTACTAAATAAATATTTTCAGGGTACTTAACAGAACCATTAGAGCATGTTTTTTTTAAAGAGGATTGTGTTCTCCATTTTTCCTCTTTACGACGGGAACCCACAACCTTATAGGTGTAGGTGAAACATCTTATCAACTAAGTTGTGCTTCAAAAAATTGATAACAATATATTTATGGGAATGTAAAATATATTATTTTTTTAGGGAAGGGGAATGTAAAATATTTAAAACTTGATTCAATTTAGTTTCTAAATTATGGCAACCGGTCATTATTAAAAATTAAACACCACCCAAAAAAAATTACATCGCCAAAAAATTATCAAAAATAAAATAAAATTATCGCAACCTTAATGTTTTTCAGTTGAGCAAAAAAGGGGTCGTCTGATTTCTTTTCAGAGTTTCTCCTACTTTTAGCCCCTCAAATATTGAGATTATCAAATTTAGCCCGCAATTTCACACAATAACTAGGGATTTGAGGTATTTATAACTAAAATTGTCAGAATAACTAATTAACTACAAGTGCAGTTTAGTTGAGTCTAAAAATTAGATAACCCTTTCATTTATTGAACTAGAGGAAGAAACACTAGAGGACAAATATTTACAATCGCGATATTTATTTACGAGACTTAAAATTAAACTTTTTTTTTTTGGTAGAGCATTTAAAATTAAGGCTTAATTGCTATTTTAGTCCCTTAACTATTTTTTTGATATCGTTTTGGTCTCATAACTAAAAAAAAGTCCGTTTTGGTATTTTAACTTTTGCTCTGTCACATGTTTTAGTCCTTTCCGTTAATATTATTCAAAAAAAGTTAGGGTTTACATCATCTTCATCTTCATTCCCCCTTCTTCATCATCTTCATGCTACCTTCATAAAATACTCATGTGAAAAACCCAGAATTGATTCACATGAATGTTATTCAAACCCTAACTTTATTTTACTCCCAAATTCTTTTAATTGTTGCGAAAGGGTTAATTCAAATTCAAACCCTCTCTTCCCCTTTCATCTCATCTTATTTCTTCTTTCTCCAATCTGATACTCATTCCTCTATTTCACTCTCTGCCAAATACAAAATTACAATCATCTTCGTTTCAAACACAATCTCAAAAAATAACATAAACAATTTTCTTCTTGGGGCAATTTTTATTGTATATGGATTTTTGTTTCAGATGTTTGTTCATATGGGACAATACTTCAACATGTTCACCTCACTCTTCCCAATTCTGGATCTGCTGAATCAAAACAGCTTAAAGAACAACAACAACGACAAAATCACACCCATAGTTATGGATCTGAACTGTATCTCCTTTGAAATTTTCGAAGAAAAAAAATTGGGGGAATTGATGAATGGGTCTGAGATTTGTGTTTCTTAGCTACCATTTATTCATTTTGTTCTTGGTTTTGAATAATATGAAATAAAGTTTGAAAATTTGGGATTATTGTGAAATGGGTCTGAAATTGTTGTTGTTTGATGTTGTTGCAAAAATTGTTTGTTGTTGTTGCAAAAACTTTGGATATTCTTTTATGAGTTTTGTGGGTTACTTCATGAGGATGAAGATGTTTTATGAGTTTTTTTTTGTATGAGAGGAAGATGATGATGCCGAAATTGCTGTTGTTTGATGTTGCTACCATTTGATTTTGTTGTTGTATGAGAGGATTTATAGGTTACTTCATGATGATGATGATGATGCCAAAATTGTTGCTGCTGCTGGTTAATTTTGTTGATGCTATTGTTGTTGTTCTTCCTATTTTTCCAGAAATAGTTGAAGGAGATGAAGGATTGAGATGGAGAAGATGAAGAAAATAAACCCTAACGTTTTTTTAATAAAAATTAACGGAAATGACCAAAACATGTAACGGAACAAAAGTTAAAATACCAAAACGGACTTTTTTTTAGTTATATGACCAAAGTGATACCAAAAAATTAGTCAAGGGACTAAAATAACAATTAAGCCTAAAATTAAACTTAAGTCAATAATTAATGTTATATTTCTTATACATAGAACTCCCACCCTCCTAAATTATAAGTTGTTTTAGGAGAATTTTTTTTAATTATAATCATTTTACAATAACATTAGTATTATTAATTTCTATACCAATAATAAAAGGTACATTAATATTATTATTTTGGCTAAAATATGGTTTTGGTCATATATGCCTCGTTTTGGTTATAGTCCCTGTATTTTTTTTGTTGTTGTTTTAGGTCCCTGCAAATATGCTTTGTTTTGGTTTTGGTCTCTGACTCCACTTTTGTGATGATTTGCACACGTGTCACATGATGACTGGCCCATTTTGTAGAAAAATAGCTCCTGCAAAATATTTTGATTTTTAAAAAGGTCCCTGCAAAGTATTTTGTTTTTGAAAATAGTCCCTTTCAAAATATTTTCAGGGACTATTTTCAAAAACAATATTTTGCAGGGACCAAAAACAAAAATAAATAAATTACAGGGACTAAAACCAAAACAAGTCATATTTTCAGGGACTAAAACCATATTTTAGCCTATTATTTTCTATACCAATAATAAAAGGTAATTTTATAGATAATTTATAATTTCGATTTCTCATATAAAATTAGTTTTACTTTTTAATTGCATGTTTAATCCTTTATGTTTATTTTAGTTTTCATGTTGGTCTCTTATGTTTTAAAAGTTTCAATTTGATCACTTAAATTTTAAAAGTTTTACGTTGGTCCAAAACGTTACTCACTTTGGAGTAATTTAGTCCCTTCCATCACTTAACATTTAAAGATTCAGGTGACAATAGCGGTGATGGAACTTAACTTATTTAGAAAATCAGTTTTAAAGCATTTTTTTAATCTTTTTTGTTTTTTTAAACTCAATATCACATCGCGGAAGAGACTAACTTATCTCAACGTGAGTAACGTTTTGGACAAACTTGAAACTTTTAAAACGTAAGAGACCAAATTGAAACTTTTAAAACATAAGGGACTAACTTGAAAACTAAAATAAACATAAGGGATCAAACATGCAATTAAGCCTTTCACCAAACATACCTGAAGGTCAAAAATTCCTAGCCAAGGAACATAATCAGCCAGATTAAAGAAAATTATTGTTCACACATGTTGTTTGGCTGAGAAACACATGTAAAAGACAAAAATACCCTTCGGCAGTTAACTGCCGAGGAAGTAAACCGGCTGCAATTAACTACCGAGGAAAACTTCGGCAGTTAACTACCGAGGAAAACTGAAAACTTCGGCAGTTAACTGCCGAGGAAACCTCAAACCTTTATTTATTTTTTTGACAAAAACCATAAAATATCATTAATAATATTGATTGATTTTGAATGTTTCAATCATTATTTTGGTAAGTTTCAAACAATTGCAGTATTATACTTATGCGTATATATCTTAATAAGAATATCATTTATATCAGTGTAAAAATTAAGCATTTGAATATTGTTTTGCACATTACTTAAATAAAAATAAAAATACAAATAAAAATAAAAAATTCGTTAAAATAATTGTGCACAACGATTTTTTTTAAGGTATAATATGTTGTTATATTTTCTACATTAAAATAATTGTGCACAAAGATTTTTTTTATTTAAGTAATTTGCAAAACAATATTCAAATGCTTAATTTT
>Ga0099826_10001471_pt1 | contig 14176 bp, 7 predicted proteins | sample Mtrugardesep15_FD_76830 | JGI IMG/M metagenome (GOLD analysis project Ga0099826, IMG submission 76830) | Root nodule microbial communities of legume samples collected from California, USA - M. trunc garden sep15 | ecosystem: Host-associated > Plants > Roots > Nodule | place: USA: California... | reverse complement strand
TATATATATATATATATATATATATATATATATATATATATATATATATATATATATATATATATATATATATATATCAAATAACTTATTCAACACAAATCAAATCAAGCTTAAGGCGGTATAACCAATTAAACTTGTTACATTTATTCTAGCTTACAATATTACTTTTTGATATGAAAAGATTGTTTCAAATTTCGGTAGGAAAAGAAACAATCCACATACTAGTTATAACAACATATGAGTAGGGCCGATTTATTTAAAAGCTAGTAAGCTCCATGTGAATGGATGCATACTAATAACTTGAACATATTTAAGCAGAGGCACTAAGCTGTGAGGTGCTATCCAATTCCATCTCAATTTCTTGTTCAACAAGGTGCTTAATATCCATCGGATAAGCGAACCCTAAATGATTAGATGAATCATAAGATGTTGTTCCAATGAGTAGGTTCCAAGCCTCGCCGGGATGGACTGCATCCCAAAACACATACTCATGCCTATTATAGCATGGCCTTTCATCACGAATGCACAATCCAATCGAGCTTATTGGGCAACAAGGAGCCATTGAAACCGAAAAACCTGAGATTCATTGAACATGCAGCGAGATTATATATTGTATAAACCTCGATCAATCACATTAAATTGAAATTTAAGTAAACTAAAATTATTACCATATGAATGCTCGGCAGTTGACTGTAATGTATTGTTTATTAAGATGAATTTGGAATCAGCAGAGAACTTATTATTGAAATGATCCACTAAAGATTTAAGCTTGAAATCAAAAATGGATGCAATGTCATTTTGCTCTTCAACACAAGAATCAACTGTCCCATGAGTAAGGATGGCACTTGGAGTGCAGCCCAATAGGCCTACACCAGGTAACACATATTTTCTTGCTCCAAGATCATGTAAATCCTGTTACATATACCAAATGCTTCTATTATAAACCATTGTATTCATAAATTTTGTAACTTCCATTAATATGCTACTATTGTAATTATCTAAGTCATTTAGTGAAACACAAAGTTCAAGTGGATACCTGTAAATTCAATGATAACTCTTGAATTAGAGATTCTGCATACTGCTCAGGGCTGTAAGTGTGACTTGTTAGGTAGGATTGGGGAAGAAAGTAATTATTTATGTAATCATTACTGCCTATATGCACATAATACAAGCATTTGTTAAGGTGTTCAAAAGCTTTGTCAGGACGTCCAAGTCTGCTAGCAATTTCTGAAACTATAACTCTGTGATTTCTTAACTGCAATCCCAAGCTAATAGCATAACCCTGCACGGACATAATGTTATTTTTGCGGCATGTGTTTGAGTAATGTAACAAAAATACTCTAATCAACTACTAAAAACTAGTTTAAACCTTAGCCGAGTATGTCTCCCTACGAATTCCAGCTCCGCCAGATGCATAGTTCACACCTTTGAGTATGTCCGAACCATTAATGTTTGCAAATGGTGGAATGAAGTTCTCAAAACCAAGAAGCTGAGCTGCAATCAAAAGAAGTTCATAGTTTAAGCTGAATCAAAAGTTTAAGGTAACAAGAGAAAAGAACAAGGAAAAAACATCATGGTTCATAATAATATGGATAAGTTAAAAGAATGTTACTTATTATGTCAATTGTAGTTCGACCGTTGGTAAATCTTCCCGTTGGGCCCGTCGGGAAGTCGATCCCGTACGGATTGTAATTTGATCTTGGAGCGGAAGGAGGAAGGTTGTTGTTATTTCCACCATCAGATAAAGAATCTCCAAAGATAAAAAGACAGGGCACTTGGGATTTTCCATTGACACATTGTTGCAAATAGCTTGCAAACAAGATAAGAATAGGCAACACCAACCATGTCTTTATCATAGATTCCATCTCTAAGAAGAATAGGCCAACAAATTCAGGGAAGAATAAGGTACAAGATGAAGATATGTTGGTTTTTGGCAAGTTATACGTTACATTAAATAGACATATGTACTACTCTTAATATGCGACCATCTATCTAATTAAATTGATGATATTAAATGCAATTTAACGATCAAGTGATTATTGACTTTGGATTAAGGTTAAATTGATGGGAAATACAAGTTTAAACCCTCGAACAATTATTAATTAGACTTTATTTATCTATTGATAGAGGTCTCAGTGATCATTATTTTTCTTTTAGAAACTAAGGTTGAAAAATACAACATGCTTACACAAATGATAGTATATTTTATTTAATTTGTTTTTTTTTTTGAGAGAATTTTATTTAATTTGTTAAAGATGAAAAATTAAAAACAAACAAACAAAAAATATTGAAATATGTTAAATATAAAAGAGCCCGAGATGCTTTTTTTTTTCTAATAAAATTTAGAGTTTGTTTGTTATATTTTTTTTAAAATTTAGGGTGAGTAGATTGTATCTTAATCCAAGGAAAAAAAAAACATTCGGGTTCAAAGAGAGCTTAGGTCATCTCAAATGAGGGAGTCTTAATTTTTAAGACTAGGTACCTATTAGGTACCTCCATTGAGGAGAAATTTTTTGGTGTCCTATAGGACCCAAAGTCTCACTTAAGACCTTATTTTTAAGTGGGACGTCACACTCTTTTAATATTACCTTCATTTTTAAGTGGAACTCACACTCTTTTAATATTAAAATTTGATATTTAATGGTATATAGTTAATTGATAGTTGATTAGTAGGTCTCATTTAATAAATTTGTGTGAGATATTTGGTTGGAGGGATTGAGTGCATATTACGTACTAAATGAATGATCTGTACACGTGAGACATATTTAAGTCAAAAATGGATATATTCATTGTTGATGTTCTTACAAAGACACCAGCATGATTCAAACCCATGACTATCGGGTCCAAGGCTTATCATTTTACTAGTAGAACACGTCTTTGGTAGAGGGAGATTGTGAGAATTCGGGATGAGATAGGAGGTAGTGGTGGTGGGTGGTTTGCAGAGCATGTGTCGAAGAAGGTTGGTGATGGGGGCTGTCACTTCTTTATGGTGTGACAGCTGGTGTGGTGGCATCCTTTTCCGTGTCGCTTCCACCGCCTTTATGATTTGGCGGCCGACAAAGCGATTACGGTAAAGGATGTCATTGTTAGGGTGGGAGGATGGTGGGGAGGCGAGGAGGTGGCGTCATAGCTTGTGGGTGTGGGAGGAGGAGTTGTTAACATAGTGTAGGGCATTATTATATGATGTCTTTTTGCAGGACTCTACTTCTGATACGTGGCAGTGGCATTTGAACCCGATAGGGGGTTATTCTGTTCGTGGTGTTTATGAAATGCTAACATCACATGAGCATGCACATGTTCAACCAAGCATGGATTTAATCTGGCATAAGCAGGTTCCATTGAAAGTGTATATTGTGTCATGGAGGCTACTACGTGATTGACTACCAACAAAATCAAATTTGACCATTTGTGGTATCATTTCAGCAGACGCGTGGTCATGTTGAAAATGCACAACATTTGTTTCTTACATGTCCATCTTTGGCGTCCATTTGGCCGTTGGTGTGAGCGTGAATTGGTTTTAATGGGGTTGACACACAGGTTATCTATGATCACTTCATCCAATTTACTTATTACACAGGTGGATTGAAAGCACGATGCTCTTTCCTCCAAATCATTTGGCTCTTGTGGAACGAACGCAACACTAGGTTATTCATAAATCAGGAATGTTCAAGCTTACAGTTACTAGACAAAGCCAAGTATTATTCATTGTGGTGGCTGAAAGCTAAAAATGCTACTTTTGTTTATAGTACTCAGTCGTGGTGGTCGAGCCCCCTAATATGCTTGGGCATCGACTAGCATTGTTATTATTATTGTGATCTGCTTGTAAGTTTGGTAATATCTTCGGTACATCTTGTGTTGAGGAGAATGCTTTGTTAATAGTATATAATCCATTTTGTTTGTTAAAAAGAAAAGAAAAAAAGCTTCTTATTGCATACCATAAAACTATAAAAGCTAATTTTAAATTGAATCAATCACTTAAACCATAAAGTTAAATAAACTAAGAAACTGACCTTATCCAAATTAAAAGCACCGACGAAGTTTGCAAATGTTAAGAGTCCCACATCGGATAGGAGATAACATAACAACATGTTTATAAGTGGGGACTTCACAAACCAATTTTATGGAGTTATGTTAGGTCCAACCATGATTTTTAAGAGTAAATACTAATTTTCTAACTTTATCTTCAAATAAACGTTATCAACATGTTCAATTGACACTACTAGAATGATTACTATCATTGGTCCCATTTTTATGTTCTGTGGTGAATATTGAAAAAGGACTGTTTCAGTTGGGGTAGAAGCTTATAAATGTTGGTACCTACTGTAATATTGGATTGGATTGGATTGAATGAAGAACAAGAACTTCAAATAATATGACTTTTTTTTTATCAAACTTGAAATTTTTAGTAGAATGACAAGATTATGTTTATAAAAAAAAATAATGATTTGCTTTGATTTTTTATTTATAAAGAATGATAAGATCAAAATGAAGATGCCAAAATTATAATCGAATAAGCTATAAATTTTAGTATTCAACATATCTGAAAAAATTTGAATTCGATATCTATATGTGCCTGTGGTGTTTATCATTTACATCACCTCGCAAAAAGCATGGGGATATCATTTTGGCTAAATTATATCAAAGATTTTTAAGTTATTTAATTATAATAAATTGATTTTTAACTTTTTTGTACCTTTTAAGTTTTTATGTTAATTAATTGTAACAAGTTAGTCTTTTATCTATTTTTCGTAACACTTAGGTCCTTTAAGTTATTTAAGTGAAACTTTTAAACTTCGAATAACTTACATTTTTGAGATATAAAATCATTCAAATTGTTACGGTTAAATACCTTAAAAGACTTAATTGGTACGGAAAAAATTTAAATGATCAATTTTTTACTATTAATTAACTTAAAGAATTTAAACGGTAGACAAAAAACTTAAATAATCAATTTATTACAATTAAATAATTTAAAGAATTTCCATCTACTTTAACCTATTATTTTCACAAGTAGTGTTATCGTTTTCTGCAAGTTTCGGTTTACTAAAAGTAGTGTAAACTCACTTCACTTAAATTTCCATAAACTTAGTTCACATAAGCTTCCGCAAAGTGAGTTTAGCTTCTGCAAACTGAGTTTACGTAAAATTTTACTTTTCAAAAGTTTGTAACTTTGATAATGTAGACATATTTAAGCATGTATGTGAACAAAATTCACCACGATTTGCATACGAAAAAAAGAAGAAAAAAAACACACACACAAATTAATGTCTTAAACCCTATAAATCACTAACATACATGTAACTTTAATGGAATACATTATCATTCAATCTTTCATTTTTTATTGAACTTGATTACATATATTCATTTTCATGGTGTTTGTGAGACAGAATAGGCAAAAGTCTAGAATGAAGTATGCGATTTATTTTTAAAAAATTTATATGAATAAGGACAATTTTGATATTACAATTAAATTTTAATTAAAATTTGCGATAAATTTTAATTGAGTTCAATTGACCCTGCTAGAACGATTACTATCGTTGGTCCCATTTTTATGTTCTGTGGTTAATATTGAAAAGAGACTGTTTCCGTTGGGCAGACAGCTGATAAATTTTGGCATCTACTACATTATTGGATTGAACGAAGAACAACAACTTCAAATAATAGAACGTTTTTGATAAAAATTTAATTTTTTATAGTGATATGATTAGGTTTATCAAAAAAATTGTGATTTTGTTGTAGAAAATAATGATTAGAATTGTTTTGCTGTAAAAATTAAAGAATAATAAGATTAGAATTTTATTGAGATTTTTTCTTGAAAACTTGGTTATTGAGATTTTTTTTTTTCAAAATGAAGAGACCATAATTATAACTAAATAAGCCTAAATTTTAGATCCCTAAAAAAAACCTAAAATTTGAGTAGTATTCAACATCTATGAAAAAAAAATTGAATTAGATATCTATCTATCTTTTTTTTGAGAGAATTAGATATCTATCTATGTGCCTGTGGTGTATATCATTTTCATCACCTTGCAAAAAGCAGGGGGATATCATTTTCATCATATGTGGTGTGTGTATGTTTAACGTCATCATTTCTTTATTTGTACAGCTGCATACTTTTGTCAATTAACTACTACACATGTGCCCTTAAATTTTTTATTTTAGTATCACAATTCATACTTAGTTGAAGTTTTTTTTTCTTCTAAAAATTGAAGAAATTAGTAGTTAAGGTAAGATTTTTTATAGTCACAACTCCTAAAAATTTGGTTACACTCTAAAATGATGAAAATACCCTTAAATTGAAATTTAATTCTCATTCAAGCAGAGGTGATTGGTTTCATAACCATGAGGTAGCATTGATTTTTTTTTTAAGAGGCTAAAATAAAATATATTACTAAAAAGTAGGTGTCTTCCTTAGCACAAGATGTACTAAGAAAACGACACCAAAGTTGAAACAATGTTTACAGAAGAAACCTGAACAAAAACAAAGAAATAGAGGAGCAGGAATAAACTCTAGCCTATGCCCAAAATGGTGAAAGGACTAAGCCACTAGCCATGGTAATTGAAGGGAAGTGAAACAAATTTCGCCTTCAGCCACATATAAGAAAGAGACTTAATCTTTTCTACCACCTGAATAATCGAGCATACTTTATCATTGAAGAGCCTGTTATTTCTTTCCTTCCAGATTTCCCACACCGTAGCAAACCATATAGCCTGTATAATTGAGCAGCGCACCTTGGAGATACCACCACTAAAACTGAATTGAAAAACTTGAATAATTGTATAGGTTTATTTGTAGCTACCCCAATAATATATTATTTGGTTACTCTAAACAATTTTATTGGTTTAAAGGGAGATGATGTTGCACAAATATTGATAATATATTTAGTTCAGTGTCAATTATAGATAAATTTAAGTTCTTACAACTTCATAAAGCTCAACTTTTATAAGTAACAATTGTTTAACTTTTATTTTCTTCGTTGTCGTTTCATTAAATATAGGTAAAAATTATTGTAAATATATTTTACTTATTGATTAAGTTTAATATATTAGTTTTGAGAATAAATTTTATTTCTTCTTTATATATGGCCCCCTCGCAAAAATTTTGCAAGCTTCACCACTGCATGCAAGTGTTTTTTGTAATGAAAATTAGGTCCCCTTTTCTAAACTTATGTTAAAAAATATACAAGATCAATAGTTCAATACAATGGTTTTATGCAATTTTATACTATCTTTTGTTTGGTTATTTGTGATTAATTTGCTTTTGTGTTCAATTTTGAACAGGAAAGTAGTGTTTATCGTCTTCTGCAAGTTTTGGTTTATTGAAAGTAGAGTAAACTCAGTTCACGTAAGTTTTCACAACTCCGTTCACATAAACTTCTGAAAACTCAATTTACATAAACGTACACAAACTCAATCTACATAAAATTTGAGTTCATAAATGTTCGTAAACTTTAATTTAATGAAAGCATGTGTGAACCAAATTCACTTAGATTTACGGACGAAGAAAAAAATTCAAAAACACGCAATTTAATGTCAAAAACACCAGAAGTTCACTATCATATGTAATAGAGTTATAATAATGGAATGCATTATGATCCAACCTTTAATTTTTTATTGAACTTGATCAGGTATTCATGGATGTTAGGTTTAGAATGAAAGACGAAAAACATATTTTAATAGATTTATACGAACAATGACAATTTCAGTTTTATTAATAAATTTTAATTAACTTTGGATGTAACAAGATACTTTTAAGATGGGACTAGAAAAACTATTAGGTGCGTTTGGTTTGCAAAACAGTAAGTATTAGACATAACACTACAAGACAGAACATCACAATACAAGGTAGAACGGCACATGACAGATTTGTATGATATTGAATAATTTTTTTGTTTTATACGTTTTTTGGGGAACAAAATGCTATTTTGGTATTTTAGACAACTTGCACGTGGGACAAAAAGTTTGTTGTGGTTTGGTGAGGAACAAAAATATAAGTTATTGTCTTGTCCTTTGTCTCCTGTTTGTCTTGTACCTAAAACGGTTTTACAAATCAAACACTGAACAATTAAACTTGTTTTTTCATGTCCTTCATTTTTTTAACAAATCATACGCACTCTTAAAGTAAACTAGTAATATTAACTTGGTAAGAACATAACTCAAATAATAGAAAGAAATTTATGTTTGAATTACATTGTTGATGTGACACCGAGACCGAACTCATACCTTTCTTCATTAATTAGATTATTTCTTTTAGAATATTAATTGGATTATGTTGTTAAAGTCTTATTCAACCCTTTTTCAATTATAAAAAAATAAATAAAATCAAATTGAATACAAAGAGAGAAAGACTCAAATCTATTAAAGTGTATAACATTAGTACATTATGACACCAATCCTAATTTATTATACTCATAAACATATGATTGCTTATTGCTTATACATTGTTTTTACTTATACATGATAAGTTGAACTTATTTATTTTTATGCAAACATGTTGAGCTTATTTATAGGACACGTTGTGTCTTGACTTAATTTATGGGATATTGAGCAAGTTGTTTTATATCCATTGGATAGGTCGTCCCTGGAGCGGAAGAACTATCATACGATGTTAATGCAGTGAGAAAGTTCACAGCTGATGTGGTATGAAATCCATCCATAAAAACGAAAACATTTCTATTGGGGCATGGAATTGAATCAGGAACGCACATCCCATCTGACCTCACTGGACAGCAAGGAGTATTTATATTCGTAAAACCTGAAATACAAAATATCATAGTTGCATTAATTGATTATAAGAACCTATATCACACATTATAAATTGTTTAATTACACCCTTCGATCCTATGGAGAAAGTTTTGTCGATAAAAGTTGATTTATCTGATTCAAAAATTGGATCAAATAGTATTAACTTTTGTTGATATAACTTTTTCTTATTTATAAGATCAGAAGGTGTATTAATCTAAAATATGAAATGAAAATAATTAAAATATTTACCAAGTGATTCGTCTATGGAGCCAGCAGTACTGTTTACAAAGATAGATTTAGAATTTGGATATTGGATATTTAATTCATCCACTCGAGATCTAAGCTTGAGACTAAATATTAATGATGCTGCATTCTGCTCTTCAACACATGATCCATTTGTCCCTTGAGTAGCAATTGAATTTGGAGTGCAACCTATAAGGCCAATTCCAACATGCACTAATTTTCTTGCCCCATTGTCATACAAAGACTGTCCACAAAAAATGTCATTCAAATCATTGTTGAAAAAAAATAAAATAAATCATGTTACCCTATTACATTTTCAAAGTTCACTCTCAGGTTCTCATGCATTATACAAATATTGTAGACAATTTCTTATTGAAGGACTAAAATTACATGAATGCTTCTTCAACATCGACCAAACAGTCAAAATATGGTCAAACATTCAAAAAATGCATGAAACCGACCAACTTTGCTGACCGAGAAACCGTTCACAACCTGGGTACATTTTGAATTATATAATCCGAATTCATTATCAAAATTGTTCAAATTATATAATTTGAAATGTGTTGAGAATGTGTAAAAACTTGTGTTATGGAGAGTTTGACACATTTCAGATTATATGGTTCGAATCAAACAAATACATGATTTTATTATTATGGTTCACATTGCATCAACAATTTTTATGGTCCATGACAAATATAAAATTTTATAAATTGGTGTGTTTGGTTCATTTGCATACCATACCACAAACCATGAACATTTATCCAAATGATATGAACGATAAGTTAGTTGTAGTTTATTATAACATAGGTAAACCTAATCTATTTAGGATCCATGATGATGTCACACTGTTTGGTTTGAAGGATCAACTAAACTAAATTAACGATCGTCTCAACCACAAAGACACGAGATGGGTGAACAATGTTGAGCATCGTCGTCTGTCGATCGACTACGATGGGTGCGTTTAGTTCATCCAGATTAAGCTCAAGAACGACGACATGAGAACCATATTCTCTATGTTTGGTCAGTACAGTTCACAGAGATCGATCGAGTTAGACACTTCCTTTGTCAGATCTTTCCATAATATTGGGAAAAGTATTTACCGATCACCATAAAATCGGTAGCGGAAGTTGAACCCACGATATTGCGAGTGAATCAACTTTGTAACAACTAATTTAGCAAATTATACACGTCTTTTTATGATTATGCTTCTAAAGTAATAATATAATGAACTCACACCTTGTTTATATTTCTCTAACCGGATGATATTTAGTATACATACAAATACAAATAACACACACGTATATAAAAAGCTGAAAGACATATACCTTTATATAAGAAGTATACTGCTTAATAAGTTCTTCAGCATATTGCTCGGTGTTATAGATGCGACTTGTTGGGTAAAATTGGGGCAAGTAGTAGTTGTTTATGTAATCGTTGCTGCCAATATTCACATAATACAAGCACTTATTTAGATAATTTATGGCATTTTGAAAACCTCCAAGTTTGATAGCAATTCTGGCAACGATGGTTTTATGGTGTGATATCTGTAATCCCAAGGCGACATTATCACCCTGCAAATATTGCATATATAACACTATTTAGTCACATTTACTATCACTGAAAATATGAATATATATAAAAAAAAATTGAGAGAACTGAGTATATATAAAGTTGTTCGTGCTTGAGGAATTGAATGTTTGTACGGTGTTAGGGAGAGAAAACGAGAATTTCATAAAAGTAGTAAAAAATAGAATGGGGTGGGAAAGATGGACACATGAGTTATTTAAGTCACCTTTTAATCTCAGAAAATTATTTTGATCTAGTAATTGTAAAATACACACACATACACGCACAATACCATATGTTTGGCGGTCTCTCGGCGGATTCCAGACGCACCAGATGCATAGTTTACACCACGGAGTAAGTTGTCTGAGTCTCTAATGTTTGCATAGGGTGGGATGAAATTATCAAATCCAAGCATTTCACCTACAACGGTAAAATGTTAGCTTATGTGAGTTCAACAAAAAAAGAATTAAGAAAAATACACAACTTGATGACATTAAGGGAACCACATCCTCTCAATCCACTTTTATCTCAATTTTTCTCAATAATAAACCCTAGCCATTATATTAAACCTAAAGTTATATTTATATATCAAAAACCACTTATTAAAAGAGTAACACCATGACAAAACATCATGTTATAGAGAGCTCACACACACAAAACTCATAATCATTAAAATGCCTAAAACGAACAGATATGTCATGTTGTTTTTCTCCCCGTGATATGTCTCTCATTCATTTTTTTCATCCACTTTTTTATTATTGATTTACAAAACTTGCGTGAGAATTAAATGACAGTACAAGAGTTTAAAACACCATATAGATATTATTATTTTTTTGGTTACACACCATATAGATATTTGAGGATATATTTTATAAGCTAACCTATAAAAGTGGCACTATGATGCAATTTTATTGGATGTGTTTATAAAATAAAAAATTACACCAACAATTTATCGTGTTATAGAGAGTTCACACACTCTTTTTACTCATATCTTTTTACTTTATTAATCTTTTAGAATTCATGATTTCATTTTATTTCTTTTACGTAAAAAATCTCACATTTAAATTTAATGCAGACCCCAAAAATGTATTGGTCCTATCCTGATTTTGAGAGATTGATATTCAAGGCCTCAATTTAGTTATTTACAGTACTGGTTGTATTTTCCTGAATTATTAAATTAATTAATGACAGTCTAGTTATACTTTTTCTTTTTTTTACAAGTGGGTATAGTTATACTTATCCTATGAGTTTACCAAAATCTGACCAACAATTTGAATAGTCAAAATATTAGGCAATATTGGGAATGTGTTATAAATATTAATAGTGGATGTTCAAATAGCAAATGGGTTAATGGGCTATACTACTAGATGATTGGGCTTAGTCCATAAGTTATTCTACTTTCCTATAAATAGAGGTCCTTTGTAATATTTAAAATTACATCAGAGAATAATAAGACTTCTCTCTATTCTCTCATCTTCTCCTTCTCTCTGTTATTGTTTTTATTTACTTAGTTTTATAGCAGAATGTTTGTTATAGTTTCTAAAAAGTGAAAATAAGAAGACAACAAATTTTTTATATAATAATTAAGGGTTAATCTAATATAGATCTTTTAAAAATGGTCAAAAAGTGGACCCTTATCATTTTTAATAAAGAGAACAAATATAATATTTTATTTTGATTTACTAAAATACGAAAATTCATATTTGGACCGAATCTATATTAGACGTTAGATAATAACATTACCAATCATGTCAATTGATGTTTTTCCATTTGTAAATCTTCCTGTTTCACCAGTTGGAAAGTCGATGCCGTATGGCTTGTAATTAGATTTTGCATTGGTTTGAAGATTGTTGTTGTTTCCATTATCAGACAAGGAGTCACCAAATATAAAAAGACAAGGCACTTGAGATGTTTGTGTTGGTGTTACTATTCCATGGACACAATGTTGCATGTAGCATGCAACCAAGAGAATAAGATGCAAAACTAACCATATTTTAGTCTCACAACCCATTTCTCTAAGAATAAAAATAATTATGCTATATGAAAATGAGAATTATGTAAATCAAAAGATGGTGGATATGCATATATAGGGTTTTCGTCGCAAAATGATCAAAACAAGGTATTAATGAAGGATGTATCGATGACTGACGGGTTTGGCAAGCTTTTATCATTTCTTAACTAATACGTAAACACTAAAAAAAGTCCACAACTGTTTTCAATTTTGCACGTTTCGTAGACTCTTGAAAAATAGTTTTGCACGCATGCTCATGGAATCTTTGAAAGAATTCTGAAAATTTGAAATGAATAAGTTACAATATTGCACGTGGTGAATTTGTTGTGAGTTATTTTATATGGTGTGTCAAGATATATTACTCTTAGTCTTACGAACGAGTGGGTAGACTAGATCGATTAGGACCTACGCCCTATTATACGTTAGGATGATGCAAGTTTTTATTTTAAAATAAAGAATAATACAACTTTTTAGAAGTTTTTTTAGCTAAAAAAAGATTATACTGCAAGTAAATGCGAGGAATATTTTTTTATTACTATTATTTGTATTTTGTATCACATGTACATTTGTATGAATGATACGTTGGCAATTCAACAAGTATAATCAGTAAAAGAAGGCTGAGGAAACCTTGAAGGCGACATTTATAGGAAGGTCTAATTTCTTAAATCCAAAGTATCACTTGAAAGTTTTTGTTGAGTATTAAAGTCACCATGAAAAAGACTCTTCAATTCATATGATAGCAGGTGGCCTCTCTACATGTATATATCAATTTGAAGTTATTTGGATCCACTTCATTGAAATAGATTATGATTAGCGTGAATATATAATAGAATTGGTGTGCATTTGGTTGGTTAATAATAATAACATATATTAATTATTCTGTAAATATTAAAATTGAATTTTTGTTTATTAGAAGGTTTCTTAAAAAAAAACTAGAGGGTGTACTTATTTTTTTTAGGTCGACTTTGGATTTTACTATTTTTAGAATTAGCCTTATTTCTATTGACATGTAGGGTTTACAATTTATTTTTGTTTGATTTGTTATTTCTGCTTTTGTTGAAGTAACTAATTTATTCCTAAATGTTTTTATGTTGAACCATATTCTTTTGTAACTTTACTTCATTGTATTTGTTTTTTGAAAGGTATTACTCCATCTCAAAATATAAGCAAAAATGAGTTAACATAAGTTGATGTATTTGATACAAATTTTGAACTACATATATTAACTTTTATTGATCAATTTTTGCTTATATTTTGAGACGGGAGAGTACTTCATTATTATGTTACTCTAGGTAAATGATGTCACAAAACTTTGCCTACTTAATGTTTAAAGGTGCATTGAATTTTTGGAAGGTATTTAAAAAATTAGGTGAAAAACGTGTTAAATTCCTAACTTTTCTTTTGAGGATTGGAAAAATTCAAATACTAGTATTAATTTCCTAACTTTTTTTATGATATTACTTTTGACATTCATTCCCTAAGAAAATACTTTTGACATTCATAAATGGAAACCTAATTTATGAAAGAGTAAATTACACTCCCCTCCCCTCAAAGATGCTTGAATTACACTCCCCTCCCCTCTTATGTTAAAATATACATTCCCCTCCCCTC
>Ga0099826_10001470_pt1 | contig 14180 bp, 12 predicted proteins | sample Mtrugardesep15_FD_76830 | JGI IMG/M metagenome (GOLD analysis project Ga0099826, IMG submission 76830) | Root nodule microbial communities of legume samples collected from California, USA - M. trunc garden sep15 | ecosystem: Host-associated > Plants > Roots > Nodule | place: USA: California... | reverse complement strand
TGGTTTAAATTGTAAAATGGCATAATTTAAAATGAGATGAATATGCAAATAATAAAATACATGCTAAATTGTGGAATAAAATAATAAATTTTATTTTTATAATGAAGGCTTTTTTTATTGGTTTGAGTAAATTGCCCACCAATTTTCAAAGGCAATTTAGAAAAAAACCTTATATATATACCACGTCAACTGATAACACATGTTTTGATGGTTTAGTAGAAGAGTAATTGATTTGTAACTGTGCAGTCTTGCGGTTCAACTCGCAAATCTTCGTTTTACTTCATATTTTTTGACATATCATAATTTTTGTAGTATCAATATAAATTTTATGTATAGGCGGTTGTAGATGGGATAACATTTGAGTGACATAGGATTAGTGACATTGATCAACCACAATGTCACAAGTGATTTTTTTTCTCTCTCCTTCACAACGATTGTGACATTGTGATTGATCAATGTCACCAATGTCACCCAATTCTATGTCACATGTCCCACAAAATCAATAGATGGTATCTCTTATTACTTAATTACTGTTGATCACTTCACTAAATGTTGATCACTTCACTAAATATGTTTGGTTTTATCTCTAAAAAAATAAATCTAATGTGTCTATGGTTAATTACTCTTGTTAGAGTGGAGAGCTTTTTTTGAACAACCCCATTGTGGTGTGCTAAGGGAAGTCAAATCAAGAGTTGGTACAAAGGCAACAAAGCCAAAAGCGAAGACGAGCTGCTGCAAAGCAACAAAGTAATTACAAAGAAATGCCCATACATACTAATGAGTATCGCTACCACTCATGGTAAGTGTAGGCGGAGTTTATCAATTTAGCCTTGAGCCATGTAAAAGAAAGTGATTTGACTTTATCTAGCGATTGATGTAGCTTCAAAAATTGGTTGTTGAATATTCGATTGTTTGTTTCTTTATTAGAGGTGAGAACTATGGTAACTAGTATTCTATTTGTATCGTCTTACACCATAGGATGATGAGATAAAGAGTAAATATATACACACCAATTAAATAGACTAAACCACCCTTAAGGAAGAGCAAGTATATGAAGGCATAAAAGCTTTATTATTCCATAATGTTATAAAACAACAACAACTTTTAAATCAACAAAAAATATAATTCCATATATATTACAATAATAATCCTCTACTTCTCTAGTACATAAATCATACTTTTACCAGACTTAGATAGAGTCTTCCAATAATAGGTTGAGTATATGACATCTGAAAACAGTGAAAATTGCAAACGAATGTACAAAAGTATTGGGAGGAAAGAAAATATTGTAATGAAACTAGGAACCCACGTCGAACCATGGTAGTATATTATGAAGAAGTTAGTACTTAATGCTACCATCATGCTTGTTACGGACATAAATAATGTGATCAATCCAAATATTAGCTTTAAAGGCAGTGATTTGTAGAAGTCATACTCTCTATAACGCGAGACAAGAATAGATAAGAAAATCAATATCGCGGTCGAAGATGAGATGAATGCAGATGCATCTGATATTGCAAACACCAAGAATGATGTTTTCTTCAAGTAGTTTGGTTTTCCTGAGTCATCGGTACCGCCTGGTAAAGTAGTTGCAGCAGCAAACACTCCGGTAGCAATCACGGTTGCAATTAGCATACAAGACTCGGCGGTTTTTTTCATCCACGACTCTGCGTTTTCCCTTAGTTGTTCATGCTCTTTTGAAAAGAGTTCTTGTGCAGTATAGCCTTCACAATTTCTATACCTTATTTGTGCTGGCGGCATTATCTTCTTTACTTTCTATAATTTGAAAATGTTTATATATGTTAAGTAAAATAAAGATATATTAGATTAATATGTTTAATTTAGATAGTATAATAGGACAATGTTTACATTTAAGACGCAATTGTGATTGCTTCTCTTTTCGGCCAAACTGAAAAAACGTCTGTCTCTCGAGAAGTCATTTGGTTGTAAGGTTTGCCCTACAACCTAGAGGTAATCGGTTCGAGACCCGGCATCAAGAGAAACAGAAAAAATGGGTCGGTTTGGTCCAATCTCTAGAAAATATAAGTTCGAGCCTAGCTAGGTCAAACCCGGATTTCTTTTTTAAACACTTCAAACCCAAAGTTTTTAAAAAATGCATAAGAGATCCAATCTAGTCCATTGGACCAACCAAACCAAAATTGTCTGACAGTTTTGAAAATTGCTCTTTTTACCATCAATGTTGTATACGAGCACCGCAAAAATACCAAAAACCCCCCGGACGGCAGGCTCCATCGCCATTAGCCAGCGGTTTTTAATTGCCAGGTATTTTGGAATTTTCATGGTGTTTGTGAGCAAAAATGAAAGTGAGAAGAGTAACATTCAATTGTATTTTTACCTATAACTGCAAAGCCCATTTCAGCCCAAGTACGGGCCTATCTAGTCAAGACAAATTTGACGGCTCTAGTATTTTATTTTAGACTATTATTTTTTCCACGTTATGTCATACTAGTGCACCCTGTAAATTTTTTGAAAATGCCCTTAAGGTTTTCAGATTTTAAAATCCGAAATCATTTTTCACGAATTCGGATTTTATAATCTAAAATATGCTTATGTATAATTAGCAATCAGAATCTCTCTCATTTCAGCAGTTTAGAATTTTGCTTTTAAAAACAACCAAAAAACAAACTAAAAAATGCTAAAAATCGGTCAAATAAAATCGTAAAAATATAAAAATACCACAAAAAATTCTAAAAATCAAATAAAACTAATGGAATTTTTTTCGGATTTTTCTTAGAATATGAAAAATTTTAAAAAAAATGAAAAATGGGTCTAAACGATGGAATTTTGGGTTTTGAGTGGCGGAGTCTCGTAAGAAGTCCCTTATAGAGAGTTTTGATCCTTGGTTTTTTTTTTCTTCTGATTTTCTGGGGAAGTTTTGGAACAATCCGATCAAGTAGCCCAAAAATCAGATTTTTGACTAAGAATAACTAACAATGACCCAAAACAAAAGGATGAGAGTTAGGAAGATTAATATTGTCCATAAAATGACTATCCAAGCTACAAACAAGTTCAAAATTGGTGCTGATACTTTGGATTATGTTTTTCCCTTGAAAAATGGTGTTTAGGGGGTGTTCGGATTATATAATCCGAAAAAATCAAGTAGCTTGCCCCATTTTTTGAGGTTTTCGGATTATAAAATCCAAATTGATGAAAAACTCATTTTTTCACCCTATAACAAAGGGAAAACTCAGTTCGGATTTTATAATCCGAAAATCACAAGGGCATTTTAAAGAAATCACAAAGCGTGCTAGTAATGCATAGAGTGGAAAAGATAATAGTCTTTATTTTATTTTTGAGTAATGCTCTAGTAACTTATGAAAATGCAAATTCATGAGAAGAATTAAAAAATTACATTGTACCTCAAACCATAACATCTCCATGCACATCTGGAAAGCTGCTCCTGAAACCAATTCAAGTTGACCTGGTGGTGCTAATTTTGCAGCCAAGTGCAATAAAGTGTTTTTGTCTTCATCTTCAAATGTCACTATGACATCCTTTATATGCCCTATTTGATGTATAAGACCAAAGATACTAGCATGCCGATGCAATACAGCTATGTGTAATATAGTTCGATTTTCGCTATCCACATCCCATATCAAGCTAGGTTGGGCACTTATAAGCTCCGATAGGAACCCATAATTTCCAACATTTGCAGCATCAAATATTAGTTGAGAAGGTTCGTTTTTTATTTCTTTTAACTCTTCCGTTGAGCAGCGTTTTTCAAGAATCGTGGTCCAAAGAAATTTAACCAATTGTAAAACCACATGATTTTTCATGCCTGTAATATGAAATTTGGTTACTTAAGTTAATGAAACCAAAGTAAAATAATTAATACAATATAAAAGTTAATGTAAGGATTTACTAGGATTGGTCATGATAGGATTATGATCATGTTGTGGACAATGACAACCAGAATCCAATGGCATTTGATGTCGAGCCAAGAGATGCAAAGCTGTCTCTTCATTCTCATCACGTGCAAAAGCTAGGGCGTTCCTGTGTCTTGCCATTTTTAAGGCCAGGTCTACAACAAATGAAAAATTATTAATATTTTCGCAATTGTGAAGTTGTGAAAAATCCAATGTGGTACACGGGTGGACTGATGATGAAAAATCACAATATTTACGCAGTCGCCATCTTTAAATAGAAGCTGATAACTCCATGTCCTTACAGCCGAAGTAATTATATGATCAGTATTGATTCGATACAACTAATAAAAAAAATAATATAAGTTGCATATTAAGGCATTAGTATTTTCTTGTCTTGTTTTTTGTCAATCAGACATGGATCGATTGGGTTACCGTTTCATGTGTGAAGAAGCTAAATATTACGAACATGGATTAGCGGTTGAAGATAGAGTTTCAAATTTATAATTTCGGATCAATAAATTGGTTGATAAATAATTTCGGATCGATTTTGGTACTGTGTTTTTTAACTAGTTTCTAATGCTAGCAAGTAGAAACCGATGACAATTTCGATTTCTAAATCGGTCACTATATGACAGAAATCTAATGAAATGGAACTGTTTGTAATACTTACCGTATATGCCGGTGTAGATACAAGCAAAGAACAATAAATTCCAGTCCTCCTCTTTAAAACAAACTATGGTTTTATCATATAGATGCCATGTCATTTTGCATCTTCCTTGCAAAGCAGCATACTGAATAGGAGTATATCCATTTCCACCCCTTATCACTGGTAACTGTGAGTTTCTTTCTAGCATTAAGTCAACAATTTCCATGTTCCCAACTGCAGCAGCAAAACAAAAAGCTGTGTTGCCTTTCATATCTTGTAATGCTATGTCATTATCATCAAGTATCTCCATTAACAGCTCCTTCACAAAGTGAATGTGATTTGCACCTGCAGCAATATGCAGTAGTGTATACCACCCATATGCTATGGCAGCATTTATCAGCTTCTTCTCTTTGTCTATGATGCGTTTGGCTGCTGGCCAGTTTCCATGTATAGCATGCTTGTGAATGGGAAGACAAAGCTTGAGAAACCGATTACCTAAAAAAAAGGTTAAAGAGAGTAATTTTCTTGCCTTCATATTAAATTACCTACATCACGATGTGTACAATACAAGCAATTAAAGATCAAAAGAATATCAACATAATTAATATCACTAGGGTGAACAGTTAACAAGTGATGTGATAAGAGTCCTTCAAAAAAAAAAGTGATGTGATAAGAGAATATCAACATAATCAATACACACTTTATCATTTTTTTCTAGTCCCATTTTTGTTGGAACAAAGTACTCCCTCCGTTCCTTTTTAAGTATCTTTTTAGGGTGAATTTTTCGTTCCTATTTAACTGTCTTTTTAGTATTTTAAAGGTATGATTTGTCAATTATACCATTTGTCAATTACTCTTAGTTTGTTCAATAAAACTAATTAATGCTATCTATTTGGAAAACTAAAGTTGTTTTTTTAAACAAAGTTTGTTTCTTGTTATCTTCAAATTTAAACAATTTTTTTTTTACAAACAATGGTTCCAAGAAGAGTTAAAATTCTATAAAAAAAAATGAGTAACAATTGTTAAAAATTTCAAGTTCAAAGTAAAAGAACAGATTTGAGAGAAGAAAAATAAAAGACTTCATGAATGTTCAAAAGGAAGAAAGAGTGGAAGACTTAATGAAACTGCTGATAAGAGGTGAAGAGGGAGAAATAGTTTAATACTCATTTGACAAGATATAAGAACAAGATGACAAGAAGAAGTTGAAATAATTTTTATATTGACTTAAAATAATTAAAAAAATGTGCACAATATTTAGAAAATTGACAATTGTTTTGGTATGAGTGAAAGAGCGCGAAAAAATTGGAATTTGTTGGAGAAAAAGATAATAACCGACAATTGTTTGTTGCGAAAGAAAGATAACATATTAAATTTATTGGAAAAATAAAGTGTATGCAAAAAAATAGGAATTTATTGTTAGATCAAAATGAGGGTATAATAGGAAGAAAATGTGCAAAAATACACATCATTATTTTTGTGTTAATTTTTTAAAAAGACACTTAAAAAGGAACGAAGGGAGGATGATTTTGTGTTGATTTTGAAAGAATGAAAAGAAAGAGAAGAAGAGATTAAGATTAAGAGATTAAGTGTTTGAGAATAATGAGAGGAGTATTATTGCTTTCTCAATTTCTATTATATAAATGCATACAACATAGAAGCTATTTATAGCATGGTTTTGTTACAAATAGATTGCTTAACACGCAAGCAATTCACATAGCAAACCCTAATTGTTTTGATTGCAAGCAAAACAAACTTAAAACTAACTTCTACCAAACTGAATTAACACATCCCAACAATTTTCTGTCAAAGTCCAATTCCTTTTATCAAACCGAGGAACCCAAAGTTCTTGTCTTGTCTTTACAATTAACACTTTCTTGCAATACTTTCTTCTAAAACCTTATGAAACGAACAACACAACACACAATAGTTTTGATTTTGCGAGTTAATTTTACATTTTTATACTAAGTTGAGCATAACGTTTGTGTACTTGCAGTGAGTGCAAAATTAGAAACTAGGGTTTAGTCTCTTTTTGTTATGTCTTGAGAATGCTCTCAAGAGGGTTATTTCTAACCCTTCGTGGGTTTGTAATTCGGTGACTTAAGCCCCAAACAGCTTGAGCCCTAAATCACTCTAGAGCATTCTAGATGTTTCTAGAAGCTTGTTAAGATGGCGCCCTTTGGGGGACATGCCTAGGGCTTCAAGAGCCCTTCGAGAAGGTACCTATGCCCTTATGGAGGGCATATGTGCCCTTATGGATAGATGATGGTCCACAGCCCCCAAGCACGAGTCTTGGGACAAGGCAAAGTGATGAATCTGTAAAGCCGATCGTATAGGATGCTTTAGAGCATTCTAGAAGCTTCTAGACGTCTGTTGAGGCGGCGCCTTTAGGAGGGTGCGCCCAAGGCCGTTTAGGCCCTTATGGACGACATATGTGCCCTTAATTACATATTGACAATCCAACTTTATTATGGTAGTTGGGTATACTTTGTCTTTACGATTAAGTCATATTATGCACTATTGATCTATTTACAGTATGGGTCATGCTAACATATCCCCTGCCCTTAGGGCACATGTTAAGCTTTCCATAAAGAAGTAAATATTTATTGTGTAAAATTAAAATTCAATCTTTTGTTAATTAAATTTGCACAATTTTCAATTTATAATTTTTACTCCCAAGTGGTTCATTAATTTTACTACCCAAGAAAAATATGGTTGAGCTTATTTTTCTTTTTTTACAGGACTTAACTTATTTATTCAGTTATATAATAATAAAAAAAATTGACATTGTATTCGATAATAAATTAATGATTTTTTTTTGGTTACATATAATTTATTAGAGAGAAAGAATGATTACGTATAGAAATAGAGGGAGTGGATAATAAATTAATGATTGAAAAACGTTGGAGAACAATTCAACTATGAAATAAAGTTTGAGTATTACAATAGTCTAATTCATGCTGAAAAATCTGCTGGGTGACCAAGCCTTCTCAAGAAGCAATGTAGTTTCGCCCATGGACATTTTTTTTACCTACTTATGTGACACATACGAGTTTATTTATTTATTTATTTATTTTTCTACAAACTTATACACATCTTAAAATACACTCAAAAACAAATTTGTTGTCAAAACATTTATTTCATTAACTTTGCCTATAGGGATTTATGAATTTATGAGATTGCTACTTTCTGTTAGCAAAAACAAATATATTGCTAAGCTATCATGAGTAGAAAATAATTTGAGAGTGAGAATCATACTTGTTTGGTCGTCTAAAAACTCAAGGTTAGGAGTGTTGAATAGTGCTGATGTGGCTTGTGATTCTGAAGTTGTAGAATTAACAGGAGACGTTGTCACATCCCTGTCAAAGACAGTAGATATTTTTCAATTTTTAATCTGAGTTAATATTAAAATTACATGTACTTGTATTTAACTGAATACATTTAACATTAATCCTCTAAAAAAATATATAAATTTAACATTAATATATGCTAGCCACTTCCAATGAGTCAGCGCAAAACTAATAAAGAAAAAATTGATTTTGAACAAAAGTTGAGGTAAGAATCAATGTATCCTCAGTTCCATTTTTTTTCTTTCTCAAAGATGAAAAAATATTCATGAGTATTTAAATCAATATTATTCGATCTTGACCTAACAACAGCAAATAGGTTAATTGCCTGAATGAATCAAATTTTTTATCTTAACAATACAATCAAGTCTTAAAATGTTGAATGTTGTCCAAAAGAAAAGTCTTAAAAAATTTGAATGTATTAAACACTTAACTTTACAAGTTCCTCCCACATTTCCTTTGCGGTCTGACAACTTGAAATTCTTTTAAGACCATCTGAATTTAAGGCACACCATAAAATGTTTTTGGCTTTTGCTTCTATTTCCATGTTCTTCTTATCTTCATCATTGAATTCATCTTCAGATTTCACCGATTCTTCACCATCTATCATTATTTTAGGAATTTTTGGTCCATTCTTAATCACAAGCCATAGATCGAAGTCCACGGATTGTATGAATATCTTTGTACGCTCTTTCCATTCAGTACAGTTTTTACGATTGAAGCATGGTGGCTTTGAAATGGATCGTCCTTCAATGATGGTTGTGTCCATACTTTTTTAATTGTATATCACCTGCAATGGTATGCATGTTTCCTCATTAGGCTCAGATTGTTGTTATTTTTTCTTCATTTAATATACTTTAGCATGAAAGATGTTTCTAGTTAGACACTTAAATGTGATTTTTAATGAGGCAGATTCCCTCGCAGTGACATGGAATCATCACTACCAATTAATCAAAAACCATAACTACAAAAAAATCTCTAATATATCCCTTTCCAATTTTTCTATTATCAACTGAAATATAAATTATTATTTTCGATATAAAATCATTTGATATGTCCTGTTGCAGAGGTCGAACTTCCAACCCCGAATTCTCCACTTAAATCCACATAATATGTGTGAGTCTATTCACTATGTTACTTCACAAACAAAAAAAAATCACTTATAAACTGCGCTTAAAACAATAACTTTTACAACACATGAATCACTTTTTTTTTTGTCAACAAACACGAAAGATTTATTACCCAAGTTTTCTATTATTTTTTTGGTTACATCATGGTTTCTATTTTAAAAAAAAAACGATAAAAGGAACCGTATAAAGTAACTATATTATTTTTTTATTTTGTTGTGCATTAAATTGTGAATTCATAAATTTTATGCATCTTCTATTTTGATAAAATTGAAAACGTTTTCACAAGAAATAGAAAGTTTTGAAACTTTACCAATGATTATTATTATTCTACACAATTCTTGTAATGGCTTGTTTGGTTATATGGCACTTGAACTAAAAACTCATGTTGAAAATTCACATTAATGTAGCTTCATAGTTTTCACATTAAAACTGGGTTGGGACGTGGTATTTGTGTGTCAAAAGCTGATCCAAACATTCAGTAAGTATTATTTTTATGATCAACAAAAACAACATGAGGTTACTTAACAAACCTTTTTCTCGTTTGAAAAAAAAGCACACAAGTGCGCTTGCACACATCATAGAGCCTTTCTAGAGAGTTTGATTTTCTTCCATTTAGTTTTCTCCACTCAGTGTCTATTTATAAGATAGATAAACACATACGAAGATTAATGATTAAATGGATCTCACAAGGTTGTCTTATGTGTCTATCTCTCTTATAAATAGACACGAAATGGAGAAAATTAACCGAAGGTAAGCCAAAATCCTTTTTAGAAGGGTTCTAGTAAGTCTCTCTCTCTCTCTCTCTCTCTCTCTCTCTCTCTCTCTCTCTCTCTCTCTCTCTCTCTCTCTATATATATATATATATATATATATATATATATAACGTGAAAGTCTAAGTTAGAAAAAGTGCACATTTTTATTTAGTTAAAAAAAACCAATATTCACGTGTAAATCAATTTAATGTAATGAATATATAACTTAGTAAATTTTATTTTCAATAAAAAAAATCCAACAACCGTTTTTCTAATTTTTTCGGAAAAATTACTAAATTATCTCTCAAACTATTTGTAATCAAATAAATGTGGGTGTAAGTAAATTGGTGCAAGTTAACAAATATGTTCTAATAAAAATTACTAAAGTAACCCTCAAACTATTAGTTTTTAATAATAAAGATGAAGGGTATCTTGTCCAAATGAAAAGGCAGAAAAAAATTACTAAACTATCTCTTAAGATATTTGTAATAAATTAAAAGTGGTTCTAAGTTAGCATATTGGTGCAACTTAACAAATATGTTTTAATAAAAATTACTAAAGTAACTCACAAGCTATTAGTTTTAAATAATAAAGATGAAGGGTATTTTTGACAAGATAAAAATGTGCACTTTTGCTAACTTGGACCTTTATGTTTATGCTACTTCAAATCTCAACCCTTGATTTTATCTTAATCCAATGGACTACAATTAAGTCTTATTAATAATTGTGTACTTCACCATTCTTATCATTCTAAAATTATTTAGGTTTCCTTTTTTGTACTCAATCAACATTTATGTTTCATCAATACAATTAATAAATGGTAAAAAAAATTCCCTTAAAAAAAATGGTAAAAACAATTATTTTTTTGTTTCATGAATGGTTTTTTATAATAAATTTCAAATGTTAAACTAGATTAATTTCTTAAAAATTCAATGTCTGTAAAAAAAATGGTTAGCATTAAAATTTAAGAAAACATCACAATAAATTTTAAATAGAACATTTTTTAATATACCAATAAAAAATTTAATGTTATTATAAATATAGAAAACAATTTATTTATTATAGTTTATTCAATATGAATAACTAACGAATTTAAGAACGTAAATTTTGAATAAATTATAATAAACAAATTGTTTAGTTAGTCGTGGTTTAACAATTGAAATTTATTCTAAAACATAACACAAATACTTATTACAAGCATAGTTTTATTTTAAGAACATTAATCATAATTAAACATATGAATTTATTCAAAAAAAAAAAAAACATTTGATTAAGTATAAGATTTTTTTTAATTCTTCAGTTATGCGGACATGGAACAAATTGTCCAGCAAGGTCCATGGCTTTTTGACAACTTGCCACTTGTTTGGAGCAAGATCTCGGTGGGGAAGGACCCTTATACCATGCCTCTTGATACTATTGAATGCTGGTTGCAAGTTTACAACTTGCCATTTGGATTTATGACTGAATCCATGGGCATACTGTTGGGAAATCATGCGGGAAAATTGGAAAAATACGATTATGAAAATAACTATGGCAGCTGGCGTAGGTATATGTGGTTGAGAGTGGCCATGAAGGTTCAAGAGCCTTTGGTGAAGTGTTTTGAATTTGTCTTGGAGGATGGACAATCTGTCATAGTGAAATTTCGCTATGAGAAACCAGGGAACTTCTGCTATGTGTGTCGTTTGATCGGACACACAGAGTCCTCATGCTCAAAACGTTTTGATAGGGGATTTATGGAGGGAGATCAGAACTGGGGTCCATATTTGAGAGCTGATTATATGGGACCAGTAGGTGATGAAATGGTGAATCCTTGGTTGCATGATAACAGGAGAAGAGGTAGACAAGGAGGGAGAGCAAGATCTCCTTATGCTAATTTAAATGATATCCACCGTGTTTTTGGAAGAGTGAAGATTGGACGGGATACAACAACTAGACAATTTATGTTCTATAAACATGCAGGCCCGCTTTACAGTTCTGATGAATGGATATTGGTCAACATTGCAAGCATACACAACATACCAGACGCAACACAACAGGCCCAAACAAATGCTAGAATGTCTCAGACTGTGTAGGTAACAGGTTCAGAAATGCAGGATAATTTGTTGTTGGAAGGGGATGAGGCGCGTATTGCAAGGCTAGTCCAGGAAGCAAGGCTCAAGAACCCGATGAATGAAATGATGTCTAGTTCTCCTTCGAAATCAAACAACTATGTGAACAACCAGCAGAATGTGACTCAGCTTGCGGTCTCATTGGCTCACGTCATGCGAATGGGACTTCCGTTTGGTGTTGATCCAAGTATGAACAAAGATGGTGCATTCCCCTTAAGAAAGCCGGAAGGACAAAAACAGTTGAAGAGGTTGAGATTGGAAGACAGCGAGGAGGGTGCTGAAATCATACCGACAGATGTTGATGTTATTGTTTTAAATAGGACTGCTAGTAGTAATGTTTTAGTTTCTGATGATGTTGCTATGTATGAGCTTGCCTCGGCAGCAAATCTTATTGTAATGGCGGGACCTGAACACCAGGCCCGCCAAGAAAAATGAGTTTAATCAGATGGAACTGTAGGGTCTGGGTAGCCCGAGTACAGTTCCTAATCTCAAATACCTTGTCTGGACTTATAAACCGGATGGAATTTTTCTGTCTGAAACAATGGCAGCATTAAATAAAATTGAAGTTTTAAAGTACACCTTGTCTTTTGATTCTTGTTTTATAGTTGATAGACTTGGTAGAGGTGGAGGTTTGGCTTTCTTATGGAAAAAATCAGTTAATTGTACCATCACTAATTACTCACAAAATCACATTGACATAAAAGTGGATGATTCATCAATCGGAAAATGGCATTTAACAGGTTTTTATGGGATGCCAGAATCCGGTAGAAGAAAAGAATCCTGGAATTTTCTCCGCAACTTAGCAAGAGTTTCATCTCTTCCATGGTGTATTATCAGGGACTATAATGATATACTGTCAGACGCAGAAAAGAAAGGAAGGTCGGAAAGAGCACTGTGGTTGATTCGTGGATTTCGACAGGCGGTGATAGATGCAGGTTTGTTTGATTTACAGATGAATGGTTATGAATTTACATGGTTCAAAAGCCTTGGTACTGTTAGGGCGGTGGAAGAAAAATTAGACAGAGCACTTGTGAATTCTTCTTGGTACAACTTATTCCCGGATGCAGCTTTGGAGTGTCTTACGAACACATCTTCTGACCATTACCCGCTACTGCTTAATTGTAAAGTGTTTGAGAATGTGCACAGAAACCCACAACGTTTCAAATTCGAAAACGCATGGCTTGCTGAACCGGATTTCAAAGAACAAGTTAATTCATGATGGCAGCACTATCCTCACAGCAATTTCACGCAGAAGCTAACTCTCTGTGCTGTTGATCTTACCGAATGGAACTGTAAAAACAACAATTACCAGCGTGAAATTAGTAAGGTGCAGAAGAAGCTTGAACGTGTTCGAACCAACGTCACAGCCTCAAACATTGATTCTTTCAATTCTCTCAAAAAAAGGCTCGACAGGTTACTTATTCAAGATGATATTTATTGGAAACAACGGGTGAAATCCTTCTGGTACCGTGATGGGGATTTAAATACTAAATATTTTCACGCAGCTGCTACTTCGCGGAAAAAAGTCAATATAATTACACTTATTGAGAACTCAAATGGAGTAGTATGTCGTAAAGAAGAGGATTTGCAAACAATTGCACGAGATTATTTTTCCAATATATTTACATAGTTTCCTAGTGACAGAAATTCTGTTGTTTCTTTAGTACCAAGCTCAATCACAAATTAAGACAATCTTTCTTTAACTGCAGATTTCACAGTGGAAGAGTTCCGAACAGCTGCGTTTTCAATGCAAGCAGACAAGTGTCCAGGACCGGATGGCTTTAACCCGGGTTTCTATCATAATTTTTGGGATATGTGTGGTCACAAGGTATATCAAGCAGGCTGTGAATGGCTTGCTAATGGTGTCTTCCCTCCTCACTTAAACTCCACAAACATATCTTTAATTCCTAAAGGTGACTCTCAGAAGTCCATGAAGGACTGGAGACCTATTGCATTATGCAATGTTGTATATAAAATAGTTGCTAAAGTTCTTGCTAATAGGCTTAAAGGTGTACTTGAAAAATGCATCTCCTCCTCTTAATCCGCTTTCGTGCCAGGCAGGTCAATCCTTGATAACGCTTTGGTTGCCATCGAAGTGATTCATTATATGAAGGGAAAAACAAAAGGTATGCAAGGTGATGTATGTAACGCCCTAGTTGTTATTTAATTATTTTTTGGTTGATTTTAAGCCTTTTATATGATTTTAAATGATTTATGTGATTATTTGGTGTATTGTTATTTTATTATTTAGTTGTTTTTATTATTTAATAGAAATATAGTGAGAAATAGAATTTATTGGTGTTTTGGGGGTTA
>Ga0099826_10001469_pt1 | contig 14180 bp, 9 predicted proteins | sample Mtrugardesep15_FD_76830 | JGI IMG/M metagenome (GOLD analysis project Ga0099826, IMG submission 76830) | Root nodule microbial communities of legume samples collected from California, USA - M. trunc garden sep15 | ecosystem: Host-associated > Plants > Roots > Nodule | place: USA: California... | reverse complement strand
CTGTGTGTGGACAAGCTTATGGAGCCAAAAAACATGCAGCAATGTGCATCACTTTGCAAAGAGCAATCATCTTACATTTTGGTGCAGCAGTCATTCTAACATTTCTCTATTGGTTCTCTGGAGATTTTCTAAAACTCATAGGACAGACAGAGAGCATAGCCGTGCAAGGTCAAGTGTTCGCTCGTGGACTTATTCCTCAACTCTATGCATTTGCATTCAGCTGTCCCTTGCAGAGGTTTCTTCAAGCACAGAACATTGTTTATCCCCAGGCATTTATGGGAGTTGGAGTTCTCCTTCTTCATGTGCTTCTTAGTTGGCTAGTTGTTGATGTTTTAGGCTATGGCCTTCTAGGTGCAGCCCTTACTCTCAGCTTTTCTTGGTGGATTATTGTCTTTTTAAATGGTTTGTACATCATTCTTAGTCCAAAATGCAAGGAAACTTGGACCGGCTTCACTATTAAGGCCTTTGTAGGAATTTGGCCTTACTTCAAGCTTACAGTTGCGTCTGCTTTCATGTTGTGGTAAGACTACATCCTAATTTTCACTCTCCGACATATATACATGCATACATACAAATTAACAAATACATGCAGAACTGATTCGGTTCTACAGACCAACCTGTTTAATCGGTTATTTTAGAAGGACGAGTTGAGAATTTAGACCCTATCACTTAAGTTGGTCTGCCCCGCTTAACGGCTGAAAAAGCTGTCCTGGTTGGCCTATCGGATCGTTTTGACTAAATTCATTATTTTTTCAGTTATTTTTTTAGCCCATTTGCTCGCTAGAGCCAATTTAGGGTTTTATTGCTTGTGTAATGATTATTGGATTTTCCATGGAATTTTAGTGTACTAAATTTATAGTTTTGCTGCCTTTAAATACAACCATTAATTCCTATTTCTAAAAACTTTAGCTCATGTTTAGACTAGTTTGTTTTGATAATGTGTGTCTTATTGTAGCTTGGAGATATGGTACAATCAGGGACTTGTGCTCATATCAGGGCTGCTCTCCAATCCCACAGTGGCACTGGATTCTATTTCCATTTGGTATGTTAACAATTTCTCTTAGCATAATGTTTCTTGCTTATTTGCCAACATATTATCTAACCATGATAGTCCATCCTAATGCACTAATATTTTCAGCATGAATTACTTAAACTGGGATATGCAAGTTATGTTGGGCCTTGGTGCAGCAGCAAGGTTTGTGACAATTATCAAAAACAATGTTTTTCATTTAAACAACTTCCATACAAACATGTATAAGTACATTATATGATTGCAGTGTGCGAGTTAGCAATGAATTAGGAGCAGCTCATCCAAGAGTAGCGAAATTCTCTGTCTTCGTCATGAATGGAAATAGCATGCTCATTAGCGTAGTTTTCTCCGCCATTATTTTGATATTCCGGGTTGGTTTGAGCTACCTTTTCACTTCTGACTCTGAAGTCATTGATGCTGTATCTGACTTGACTCCATTGCTTGCCATTTCTGTCCTTCTGAATGGCATTCAACCTATATTGTCAGGTAATACAGTTATAAGCACAACCACCAGATTAAGTTTTTCCACACTTCTGAATCCGATCCCTCCTTTTGTTTGCTCGTCCTTGAAAAATTTCAGGGGTTGCAATTGGATGTGGATGGCAAGCTCTGGTGGCTTATGTAAACTTGGTTTGTTACTATGTGATTGGTCTTACTGTTGGATGTGTTCTTGGTTTTAAAACTTCTTTAGGAGTAGCTGTAAGTCTAATCAATTCTCTGACTCATTTTAGTTTTATATTTGCACAAAGTTAGCGCCGTACAATGAATTTAATTTTGATTTTTATAGGGCATCTGGTGGGGAATGATCCTTGGAGTTTTCATACAGACTGTTGTACTAATAATTCTGACTGCCAGAACAAATTGGGGTGCAGAGGTATTCAAAACTTTTGGCCTAGACAAGAATTTATTTGTTTCATGTTCTACGTGAATTCTTTGTCACTTGAGGTGTGAACCAATTTATAATGTTGTAGGTTGAAAAAACTATTGTTCGCGTCAAGAGGTTTGCTGAAGATGACACCTCGGATCAACCCGTTGCCGACGTATAGAGGCATTTCTCTTACTGTAACTTTTCTACTCCAGCCTTTCAGGCATGGAAGAACACTTTAGCAGATTAGTTTGTTTTTGAACTTCAGGGATATTGTTGTTGGGTTTGTTCTGTATATCTTATAGGATTCTGAAATTGACCAAAGTAACCATATTTGCCAGAAATATAACTAAATGCCCTTCCCAAACACCATATAGCTATCAACAGAGAATCTATGAATTTGAACCTAAATAGATAAATATTATGTGGCCGACAAAACATGGTTAGAGAGATTTCACTCCTCTAAACTAAACGGTACACATTAGAAAGTAAAAGGCAAATAATGATTTTTGTAATCAATTCCAAACTTTATCTTCTAAAATGCACCCTTTAGTCCCTATCACTTTAGAGGAACCAAATCCACTTTGAACCTCTTACTTAGTAAAAAAGAGTTAAATAAATTTGAAACTGTTATAGTTACCGGTGAAGAAGCGTCAGAAAGGATCAATTATTGAGTTGTGTGAAAGCAAAGTTAGCAGCTGCTTCATTAGACATTTTCTCAATGTCTTTGGCCAGCCGCCCAACAAGCATGTAAATAAGAACAAGATGACCTGCAGCTTTGTGAAGATTAAGAAAGTAGCTGCATCCATAAGATGTCTCAGCAACTACTCCCAGAAACTCCACATTGGGCCAAAATACAAAAGTTCCTTTTATATAAAAGTTTACTTTTATACAACAGTATAGTGTATAGAGGTAATAATCAATTCAATCCAAAATAAGTGTCAATATAGCAAAATTAGTTTCAAAGGCATGACAGTGCTACCAGTGCAGCTAATACTAGTAAGATGGTTAAGTGTAGTAATTAAGGATAGACCATAGATGATACAATCTTAAAAATGATTGTAAAAAGTTATTCATTGTTCTATCACATGACAGAATTTTTCATCAACTCTTTCATACCATATTCCCTCCAGTATGCTTAAACCCTCATTTGACTACCACAATTCACTTCATTAATGAAAAACCAGGTAAAATTTGATTACACTATAAGTTGTCTAATTCAAACCCCATATAACATAAACTACAGATTCAGACACGTGAACCCTTAATACTTTTCATCAAAAACACCCTATACTGGGATGGACCAATTCCTGATCCAATCTGTCAGAGTTGCAACATTTCTACTAATGTCTTCAATAGCATCGCTTTTCAATGCAACAACTTTGTCCTCTGCGTAACTTTCTTTAGCCTCCTCAAGCAAAACTTGAAAGATTTCACATTCGACATTGTTGGAAAGCTTTGCATCTTTGTACCCTCTGTCACAGAGATGAAGAAAGTTAATGCTGAAAGCCTGAAATATACAATAGACTTGCAAAAGCAACATTCAACAACAGCAAAAGGTGCTCACATACCTTCTGCTCAGACGGTCATACAAAATGGTGTTATCAGTTTGAAGTACAACCACGCAATCAAACCATCGCTCAGGAAAGAAATCACAGCCATGGTAGTCCACAATGTTCCCTCCCTCTTCCATAACATCCTCAAGTTCATCACACACCTACAAAAAACAAGAAAGATATACACATAAAACCTAATATACACAAGATTAACAATGGTCTTTTATCACGGCGGTAAAACTGAAAGTTCACCATTTAGTATATATTATGCCAAAATATTTAAGGGTCGTTATCAATAACAGTGAAATGAGGGAATGGTTAAGGATAAATGGAAAAAGATTAAACATTACAGGAATAACATGACTTTTGGGGGCCAGTGGATGGGCTAGCAATTTGAACTTAAATTGTTATATAACTAATGCACTGCTAACAACACCAAACAAAACAATGCAAGAATGGTCTCAAGTATATAAATTGGTAGCTTACCAAATCTTCATTAAGAATGTAAGAATCAAGCTCATCATCCCAGCCATCATGCAAGTTCTTCTCTTTGACCAAATCTCCAATATTGATGTGGTTGAGCTGAGTGGCTTCAGCCAGAGCAGTTGACGTGGTTGTCTTTCCTGTCCCTGGTGTACCAGTCACCAAAATGTTTGGCTTCCTTCTCTTGATACTGTCTTTCACCATGACTACGACACACTTTCCGATAAAGTTATGGAACAAATTTTCAAAGATTACTGCATTGTAAAGTGATCCATTCATTTTCAGACACAAATAAATCTTTCAAAAGTATTAATCATTCATTGTAAATAAACAAACAAAAATGCTTGAACGTTGACATGCTAAGATTGTAATAACATGTGAAAACATTCCTTGTAAGTAAAATACAACAACAACAACCAAGCCTTATCCTACTAAGTGGGGTCGCCTACATGGATCAAATTACGCCATAATGTTCTATCATACCCACATTTGGAATTCCTTCGAAGTAAAATAAAAAGGGTAGCCTCCCCTGTAAACCTGTTCACTTTGTTTGGAATTTAAAAATAAATACACAGATTTAGGTGATTCGTAGGCGTTGACAGATTGTTTCTGTGCTCGATTAGGTTTGGGTTATAGTATTAGACTATTAGTAGCTGTGTAATCATACCGTAAAAGTAAGGATGAGACCAATGTGTGTAATTATTTATTGGGAAATGTTAACAAGTGCCCCCGAGGCACTCTTTAAGGACCATAAGTAGTAAGTATATTATGAAAATGTATGTAATTAATGCCTTGGAAATCGAAATATTTGACTTTTTAAAAGAATAATTTCTTATTTTAGATAGCTTAAAGAGTGCCCAGGGGGCACTCGTTAACAAGACCCTTGTTTATTTATATATTTATGGTGTCTCATGAGCGTACTATGCACAAATTTGTGTAAGTATCATCAGTCTTACAATAAAAAGAAAAAATAAACGCATTGCTTGGAATTGTGTTGTGTGAAGTTCCAACTATCAAGCCATAGAGAGGTTGAATCATGGCATCAAGCAACCTTAGATAGAATAAGGGTGAATGTTTAGGGTTGAATACATCTCATTTTATTTATGAAAACTCAATATAAAGAATGTGAAATTTGGTATACGCAAAACTGGTTTGTTCAACTTGCCACCAATCAACTAACCCAAATGTATTGCACCACGTCAGTTGAATAAATCCGCAAATACATCTCATTTTATTTATGAATACACCTCATTTTTTTCATGAGACTTTCATTTTGAATGTGTGCTTTAACTTGCCACCAATCAACTAACCCAAATGTATTGCACCACGTCAGCTGAATAAATTCGCAAATACACCCCACACTATGCCTTATGGGAACTTTTTTAGTGAAAGCACACATTCAAAATGAAAGTCTCATGAAAAAATAGCTGAACAGAAACAGACAGAAAATAGAAGAACTAACATTTGAACCAAAAGAAAACATATACAAAAGAACCACTTCAACACTACATGGAACAAAAAATATTTGGATTTGGACGATCAAAGAATCTGAGCAGAAAAATCGCTAGATTAGCTGAGATTTAGGTTCCATTATGCTTATTATAACATTGGTTCCTACAGTCAAGTCAATTGTGCTTTGATTTTCTTTCAGGTCAGTATCCCTATCTAATGAAATACTACACAAGCCTGAGTAATCAATTTAGCCCAACCGCGAGACTAGCCAATGATTTGGTTAAATACCAAAGTTCCACATCCGTTGTCTTATCAAAACTGATAAAATGAAATTCATCTACAAGTTAACCTTAATCGCTCTTAACCCACAAGACATCAATAACCAAAACCCCTCCAAACCCAAAGACACATACCCTATACCAAAAATAATATATGTATACTATACAATCTTGTCAAATAGCGACCATGGCAAATTGCGGTGGCAGATTTTTCGACAACCTTCATGGTCAATTTATAAATTTCTGCCATCCGCAATGGATAACACTAGGCAATGTTCCTACTGTTCTATACTAAAAAAAAATAGCATAACTATATACAACATTTTTGAAATGGTGTGAAAAAAACTATCTTTATAAAAAAAAAACAAATCCTCTGTTTTTTAGCATAACTATCTACAACATTTTTGAAATGGTGTGAAAAAAATTGTCTTTATTAAAAAAAAAAAAAAATCCTCTTTGTGATAGAAACAATAAGAACAGTGCTTCAATTCAACTAAGCTGTATATAGTGTTTAGATGGAAATTGAAAATTGGACATACCAACAACGCAATTGAGCTAATTAATTAACTATTTCAATACCCAATTGCATGAATTGAAAAGAAAACAAAAAAATCAACAGATTAGGGTTTATTGATAAATCTAGGGTTTTGTTAAGAACAAATTAGGGGAAAATTAAAAAGTGGAAAGGGAAGAAGAGAGCATACCAATAGATGGAGATGATGAATACGGCGGAAGCTTGGAATACGGCGGTGACTGTGGGCAGGGAGTGCTGATGAAGAGAGAGAAGAGAGACCAAACAAAATAAAATCTAGTGCAAGACACTGTTTTTATTGTTAGACGGGTACAATGTCACCCAAGTGTTATCCGTGGTTTCATAAGCTTAATTCATTTGTTTGTGGAATCAATGTTCCAACGTCAAACTTGTTTTAATTTAAAATTTAAATTAGTTCTTAACATTTTCGTATTGGAGACAGATTAGTTTTTTATTAGAGACTTAGGTTAAAAAATTTATTTTTGTTAGGATTTAATTGACCCATTAGAAATTTGTGAGGGAGTAAAATAGGTATTCATTCACAAATAAATAATTGATATTATTTAATTTATGAAATTGAATTATTATTTTTTTCGTAAATCTGACAAACTAAATTATCTATATGTAAATAAAATAAAATAAATTATTTAACTCTAACAAAATGTTTTTCTGCTCCAACTAGAGAGGGGAATATATTGTTTCATTATTACTTATTACAGCAGAGAAAGAGTAAATGAATATGCATATTATCCAATGAGAAAAAAAAATTGAATAATGAATTTACATAACATAAAGATCCCCTCAAATATTATCTGAAGTTACACAATCCCACTTATTTGTATCCAAACTGAAATAAAGGAGTCAAGGGCCAAACACAAGTACAAAATTTACACGTTGGCATTTAATTCTACATTTTTCTATCACTAGAGTGATAATTTGGTAGTTTGGTGATTTAAGAAGCCAAACAAGTAAGTTGACAGTGAGCGGTATTATGACTACAGATAGATTGTCATGGAATGCTGAGTCTACTTATAACATTTTCGACACTGCAGATGCACAAGCGATATTTGTCATTCCTCTCTTTAAACGCTTCATGCAGGACCAAATTATCTGGAGCACTACGCGCGATGGATCATATACTGTTAAGGAAGGTTATAGACTATGACAGATCATATACTGTCAAGGAAGGTTATAGACGATGTATGCAGAAGATTATCAAGCACTCACACAGTTTGCGTTCTATGAGATACTGATGTGGAGGATTCGATCCATTGTCTTTTGACATGTGCTCATGCGAGGAACACTTGGAATCTGTCGCATTTGGGTACAGAAATCTGTCAAACAGCCTGGAATTTTGCTAATATTATCATTTCAAATCTGTCCGAAAAAACTGTGATGGTGATGGTGATATGGAGCCTTTGGAGGTGTAGAAACACCTAACTGTGGGATAATAAGTTGATTACTGCAGCCAACGTCCTATTGACGGCAAAAGACTATTTGCTTGAGTAGCTATTATTACAACAGACGGCCCCTAATCAATCTCAACATGCCGCAGGAAACAGATGGTTGAAACCCCCTCAAGTAATGTTGATTCGCTCACTCAACTTGGTCAGCAAGTAAAGTCATGGTTAAAGAAGCCGAAGCTCGTGGAATACTGAAGGCACTGCATATACCTCACTCTATGTCTATTCCTCAAGTTATATTTGAAAGTGATAGTAACTGTGTTGTAAATGACATCAATTCTTCTATCATGCCAAATGAATTAGGAGGAATAGTGTCACCAATTACAAAGTTGTGTTCGTTCGGAGACAAGTCAATAAGGTCACACATGGCCTTTCCCAGACGGCACCTAATCCATTTACTTTCAAAATAAAATTCTCTCATTACCATTTTTGCCTATATCATATCATGTAATCTAAATAAAAATTAAACATGAAAATGGTAGAGAAGCCTCTAGCAAAACATAAATAAACATTCACATTAATTCATCAAACGGAACACGTCATAAGGTGTGTGTCAAGAAGTACTTGGGACCTTTTAGTGATCCCTCATCCAAAATGTCAGCAGGTACTCAAAGATCTTTCAGCAAATGTAGCCAACAGGCATCAACAAAGTTTACCACCAACACTAATAAGTTTTATTGTGCAAGAAAATAACTTGTTTGGATCATGACTTCATTAACTCAGACAAAAAACATGGAATTGCAGACTTTCTGATGTAAATTGGGCAACTGTGGGATGAGGGAGGCATTGATACCACCTTGGCTCGAGGAAGTTTCGGACTTATCTTCAAACTTCATGAACTGTCCAACTTGAGATGCGGCCAAGTGTGCATAGCAGATTGGAGCAACTGCAGATAAGTTTTTACTAATTAGTACCTATTAATCAAAATATAAATATGAACAAATAAATATAATTCTTGATAGAACTTACCGACAGAAATAGCAGTGGTGCTCCGCTGATAACTGTTGTCATACAACCAATATTTTTATAAGTTACTACATTAGTTGAATATCAGAATGCTAGAAACATAAATTCCAAAGCAATCAAATCCAAATGTAAACTTACACATAAGATAGAGAGTGCACAAGCTCCTGTAAATCATCTGGAGAAAAGCCAATCTCATCCAAAAGAACATGATAATGTGTTGGCCTGCTTGTACCCTGAGAACAGATTTTGATAAATAAGTAAGAGGTTTGCTATTGAATTTCATGAGAGAATACAAGAAAAAAGGATTACGGATTATTATCATAATGATATAATGGTTTACATAAATTATAACCATGTAAATCAAGCTGAAAAAAGGATTGGAGTAATGAGCAGACATAACACAAAATCACAAACATACGATATAAATTGAATTTAACACAAAGAAACACTATCGTACTAATGAACAAGAAATGAAAAACGAACTCCGTGTTATATATTAACCTTCCCCAAATTACATGATAAACGGAAAAGAAAAAACCCGTGAACAAGAGTTTGTGTAGTTTTAATTATATATTTCCCAATGAAAATATGTATATTGAACTCAGATCAACTTGATAGTAGAGGCACCTAAAAGAACATATATACACATTTGATCAAAGAAAATAAGCTATGCAACTTCAAAAAGCAACAGTTCCTAGGATGACAAATTCCTAGGAATGAGCACACATATAAAAAGGTAAAAGGTACTCACAATCATTCCAGCATGAGCACACATATAAAAATCATAATTCCTAGGATGACAAATTCTGCTGTCCACAACAGTTCCTGCAATACCAAAAAGAGGTTAGCTAGAAATGAAACCACTTTTATATATAAAATAATGGAACAATGACAAACTTCAAAACAAGCTGATTACCAGGTGGCACATTGTCTGGAGATCGAGGTTGGAAGAATTTTGTATGATGATTCTTCTGGGCAACAATCACCGTAAACTTGGGGTTCCAATTTTCATCAAGAAATTTACAAGCCTAAAACTTGAAAGATTTAGATTAAACCCAAAAATATAAAACAATATATATTTAATGCAAATTTGATCAATTTAAGAACCTCGATGATTTGGCTGAGTTCAACGTTCAAAACTTGGTTGAACTGAGACTCACTAACACCATCCCTACAATAACATTACTTATATTAATTATAAGCATACATACTAGTAGCAATAAGCCAACTACAATAACATCAATTATAAAGGTATGAAAACAAAAAAGTATCATAGAAATAATTGCAACTAACAAGTAGAAGAAAACGATGGTAGAAAATTGGAAAAGTAAGTTAACCTGAAAATGATGATATTGTCTGGTCGTCTCTCCTCAGAACTATGAAAGAAATCAAGCAAAATTTCCCTGCATATCGTAAAACTAATTCCCAAAATAAATAAGCCATCACTGAAAACTGTTATAACTCGTTTAACAATGACCAAAACACTGCTTCGGGATAGTTCAATGATCTTATGATCATGCAGAAATCATAAGAAGAGGAGTGTGTTGTACAACAATAAATACTTTGATCTTTTCTTTTACACAGAAAAGTCAGTTATTTAAAAAATTAGGATTCTTGCTTCCAATCGATCTTTGAATATTAGACCTTATCGACGTGCAATAAAATATGGGAAGCAATTAGTCGTCCTGAATTGATTTCAAAGAAAAACTTGCAAATCAAAAATAAATAAACCTTATAATTCCTTCATCTTTCTTATCAGACACTGGCTTGAACAGATTGTCAATCATCTCAACCTTCGAACCCTGAGTTCGGACACATGCCCTATATTTCGATATAAGGGGCCATTCCCTCGAGCTAACGACCTACATATTTAGGCATTTACATGGGAAAAATCAAACAACGGTGAAATTTAGACCGAACCTATGAAATACCACCTTGAGACATATTTTCAAAAGCACACACAGTAAGAAATTTTATTACCGCAGCAATTGAAGGAATGTCAGATTGCCCAGGTGAACCATGAGAAACATCCATGCCCAAAATGAGAGTAGGAACTTTTGACACAATAGGGATGGATCGAGCGTATTCAACGCCTAACTGTGAATTCATCCCACCAAGCTACAAAAGAATAAAAACATTTAATATGGGTACGAAAGGAAATGATGATGACAAATTGCAAAAAAGATGATAACAACATTAAAAGAAACCAAAGGAAGAATTAATATACCTTAGCATTGATCTTTAGCAAAACATTTGTCAGATACTGGTCATTAACCCTGGTAGGAGCTATGCACTGAGTAACGATTCCAACTTCCGCAAGATTCTTCTTTTTCCATGGACCTTCTCAAGTAAATTTCCAATTAATTTTTATTAAGAAGGCCATTTAACAAATGCATTATAAAAAAAAAAGTAAATAGAACATGGAAATATATCAAGGAATCAACCATAAAGATCAGAGTTCTTCCTCTCAGGAAGCAGACAAAGGAAAAAGTTAGGAGGCTTTGAGAGTTTTGACTTAATGTCCGCAAACATCTTCTCAACTCTAACCACAGGTGGTTCTCGTCTAAACCGAGCATTTTCTTCAATTACATCTTCAGGTTGTTCGACAAGCTGCAAAAGCAAACGAGAAATAATAAAGTTTTAAGTTAGTCCCTTTTTCTACATGTCAGTAAATATTCTGCAACAGAACTTACAATTCCTTTCATTCTTCCACATTTTATCAGATCCCTCACAAGTCCTCGCACATCACAGCGTGCAGAAAAGTTCACCACAGCCCAGTTTTTTATTTTAACAGGTTCCACAATTTTCTGGAAACAATATTAAATCATTAGAAAAATAATGTTGATGAAAGCCATCAACAAAACATTAATAAAAGTGTTGCTCAGATTTGACACGAATACCTTACTATTGAAGTTCCACCTCCCATTCCTGGGATTGAAATCTTCGCCATTCCCAAACTTCAACTGTATAACTCAATATAGATAATTACATGTCAGATGCCATCAGTAGCAAGTATAGGAAACATTTCGCAATTAAGATCATCTCACTAAAGAACATGCACAACATTATAACTATCAAACAGGATCAGAAAAATTTCTTCCAAAAGTAATTGGCTAAATGTTTCTTTCTCAATCATCAAGAGAAGTTAAGGGAACACAAGTAAATTTTAAAAATGATGTCAAGCATTCAAAGAAATGGTGATTATTCAATTGCTGAAAATAACTTCGCATAGTAAGAGCTTTATTGTGGCTTTTTCTAGCAATATTTTGAAGAAAAATCAATAAAAGACACTCGATAACAGCGAATGAATGGAGGGATGACAAGGAAACAACACAAATAAGGATTTTCATGAAAACAATGATAAAAGAACAATACCCTTGGAGCTTGCAAAACCCTTCCATCAACTTTTGTGAACTCAGACGTTATTGAAATGCCACAGTTACGTAGCATGCGCTCAGAGCCATAGTCACTTGTTTTCAACGCCTGTAAATCAGCAAATAATGTTCAGTGAAGTGACATTCATATGACAATTCATTAGTCAATATATATCAAAGAGACTTACATCCGACAAGACCCTCATCCGCTCTTGTGGCTTCTGCCTAGACTTTTCCACAAGGGAAGATCTTTGGAGTGTGGACAGGGCTTTGGTATAGCGTTGAAGGGATACCAAAGAGCAAAGCTAAGTAAAACACATAAATGTTCGAAAATAGTTATCAAGCATTGGAAGATAAATCTACACATCATTAGAGTTTCAGAAAGAAAAGAAAGTTGAAAGTTTATTAATCCATTCACTGCTTCTTGAGAAAATGAATCGTCAACACCTAATCTACATCAAAAAATTAAAGCTGAGACCAATTTATAGATCTCTAAATAACCGAGAGACTAGGTAAATTATATCCAATAGCTAATACACATTATGAGGTTAGTACTAAACTAATATAAAGCTTCAAATCTACCTCAATTGGGATATATGTGGGTCGCTTTGGCTTCCCGACATTAATACATGGCAGATCAGCTGAGTACCGCAGAGCAATTTTTCTGCGCTTGACAAAATAATCATAAACAGTGATCTCCTCAGTATCATCTTCTCCAGGAACAGCACCTCTCTTCTTCTGAGCAAACCTACAATACCGGCATCTTCATTAATAACAACATCCATCATGAAGACAAGCAACTTCAAGTAACAATTCCAGACAATAAGAAAGTTATAAATGGATAACACATCAACTTAAGGGATAGAAAATTACAGCTGGTCTTTGCACAGAAATTCGCTCAGCCCAGTTATCTTGTACTCTTGGTTAGATGGGCTAGCCGTGATCCTCAAATTCTTCAGAGTCCTTTTAGCCTACACAATAAAATATACAAGGGACCAGGTCTTGGTTTAAACGAAGAACAATGAGTATAACAAAAAGTTAAGGAACAATTAGCAAAACAAGCAAGTCATGAGAAAATCTCGTTACCTTATTCCAGTCAAGACTGAAAGGATCTCTCGCATTTTGATTGGCAATTAGGAAGTCAACCACAGGCCCAGGACGTACGATCATGGTTGTTGACACATCTAAACAAATTGAAAGAAGTAAAGAAATGTGATGAATTATTATTCAGATGAGAATATAGAAAAACAAAGGCATCAAGATCAAACCTATGTTCAGAGACAATCCGCTTTGTGTGGTTCTGAAGCTGGAATGCAGCCCACTGCATCCAAGTACACCACCTCCAACATCATTGAAATTCTTTGAGTCGTTGTGAAAGAAATTTTGGCGCACAAGAAGACAGCCCCTGCAGTTTACAAAGATATTAATACTGTTGTTATTCTATATTACATTAAAAAGTACATGTAGTTATGAAAGTACGTACTGTTTAGCAGCATGTTGTCTCAAGATAATATCAAGAACCCTAATGGCTTCTTGATAACTCTCAGTTTCATGCCCCTTTAAGGCATTGGAAATGGCCTGCAGAGGAATTTTCGAAGCAAGGCTGATTTCAACTTTACAAGTCTTTGAACGGTATGATTTTTTTATCCTCTTCTTATCACTGTCATTCCTGTGCCGATCAGGGCTGGTGTTCACATTGTTCCTATAAAAGCAAAGTTAAATATCAGAAACATAAAAAACCATGTAAAACACCAATTTCAAAAACCATTATCCATCCACACGTTTCAACCTGTTTGAAGTGACATCTTCAACAACAACAGTGAACTCGAGCTTTTTATGAGCTAGAGAGCCGATTGTGAATAAAGTCTTGTCCCCGTCATAAGCAAGGTCTTTTCCATTAAGCTCAGAAGCATATGTTTTTTGTACTTTGTCAATGATCTTCCTCCCAGCGCCTTTCCCTTCAACAGGGCGTCCGTCTTCATAAAACAAAGCAACCTGCACATATACAATAGTATGAGCCAACACTTAACAAAAAATTAACACACAAATGTTAGCAAGAAAACAACTAAGTCATGAAATACATAACCTACACTGTACTGAAAGAAAAACCCATCAGTGTTAGCAACATTCACTTCAAAGTGATTTGTTAACAAAGGCAGTTTAGTTCCCTTAGACCCTAGG
>Ga0099826_10001467_pt1 | contig 14195 bp, 6 predicted proteins | sample Mtrugardesep15_FD_76830 | JGI IMG/M metagenome (GOLD analysis project Ga0099826, IMG submission 76830) | Root nodule microbial communities of legume samples collected from California, USA - M. trunc garden sep15 | ecosystem: Host-associated > Plants > Roots > Nodule | place: USA: California... | reverse complement strand
TGCCCCTATGTTGAATAACATTTTCAACCAAATTAATTTATTATTTTATTTAAATACATTTAATTAATTAATTCCACTACTTATTTTAATTAAATAGAATTTATTTTTTTAAATAAAAGAAACAATGAAATATATTATTTTTTAATTCAGTAGGAGCATACATTTATTTTGTAAGAAAAAAAGAGCATACATTTCCAAAATAACAAAATACGGGTGTATGTATAACGTAAAATTCTATAAACTTTGAATACGTATCAAGAAAAGAGTAACACTGCATTTTTTTTTATTTCACTTTCAGATTTTTTTTTTTTAAAAAAAATCACTTTAAGCTAAATTAATGGAATTGACAGAAGGGTATAATAGGAAATACAAAAATATTACAGCTTCCCTTCCATTTCTTCTCACTTTTGGGGAGAAGAGATTTTGTGTGGGACCCACATGTTTTTAATCTCTCTTCCCTATTTCTCTTCACTACCAAACAGGGTAAGTTCACTATCTCTCTTCAATTTCTCTCTTCCTTTACTCTCTCTTCGCTATTTCTACTCTACCAAACACAGTGTAAAGGAGAAACTAAAAGTGAAGATAGAAATTTTGAGTGACTAAAAGTTGAAGGAAAATTTTAAAAGGAGTAAAACGAAAAATTGACATATTTATAAGAACAAAAAACATTTTAACCCTTATAATTATTACTAAAAAACAAGAGTATATGTTTAAAATTTGCTTATTAATCAAAAATTTTTTTAGAAAAACAATCTATGTAGTACTACTACATAGGAACATAGAGAGATGCTTTGTAAGAGCCATATAATGGTTGTTTGTTCAGTTGTTTGACCTTTCATTCATTCACTATACATTTGAATTGTGAAGTAGCTACTTGAGTAAATTCTTGTCGGTCGGTGCAAATACAACTAACTTGGTTTCTTGTAGCTTGGGAATGCTTCATTTAATAATTTAATTAATCATCTTAATTTTTTATTGGGTCTCAACAGGAATTGCTTATGAATCTCTGTTTTGTCCTGGCAATCTTACGTACTACTAGTACTTCCTCAATTTCTACCATGCATTGCATTGCCACTTCACTCCATTCATGTATGTTTTTAGAATTTCTTACACTTATGTTTTTCATTGCATCCCTACCCTACTAACTAGCTTGGTGCGCATAAATAGTATGGTGGATTATCTATATCGACATACTTTGTTTGATACCGACATGATTTGAATACCAACAATGAATTTTTATTTGATTAGTTTAATTTCTCTTTAATTACAAATTCAGGTTATAAGATTAATGATGTTACTTGAGTTTTTTAATAATATATTCTCCCCTTTTTTCTTTTTTAGTTTATTAGAGTTTTTGCCTAAATAAAAGAGTTTAGTAGAGTTTTATCTAACAATATTTTCCCTTTTTTTGGTTTTGCAAACAGGTCTTACTTCTGACATATTTTTGGTCACCTTGCTTACTAATTTGACATACTCCTAAATTGTACCATAAATACAATATTTAAACCTAACCAAACCAATTAGTTTGGTTCGGTTCGTTTTTTGAAAAACAGTAAAAATCGAACCAAATCGAACTGATGAATATCTCATTGGTTCAAACATTTATTTTACTGAAAACCGATCCAAACCGAACTGTTACACTCCTGGTGGAGATTATGCAGGCTTTCTCAAACTGTGAGTGATGTGGTGAACCAAATCCAAGACGCTTCAAATATTGTTTTTCAAATTTTACAGCAATTAAAGAATGAGGAGGCTGCTTTATTTGGTTATGTTTTGTAGAGTAATTTGAAACACAGAAACAATGAAATTTGGAATAACTTGGTTTCGGAGATGGCATAAACCATTGGTGGGAAATGTGAAGTGCAATATCGATGTTTTTTTTTTTCTTTCTTTCTTTTCTCTTGATAATAAATTGGGTTTTGGTATTTGTATTAGAGATGAGTTGGGAGCCTTTGTGTTAGCTAAAATGGAATGGTTCCCACCTATGTTTGATTTACATGTGGGTGAAGCACTTGGTCTTTTTTTTAGCCCTCAATCAGGTATGATTTCAAATTTAGAACAAATTGATGGCGAGCTTGATTCAAAGAGAGGGTGGTGAATAGCTTTCGCTCAATAAAACATCATCTTCACGAGATGGTGTTATCATAGCTCATTATAAATCAATTTAGTTTCAATATTATAGAAACTATAACGGAGTTTGTTGTGCGGAGACAAATAAATAAGATTGTTTATAATTTAGTATAAATGCTCAAATACACCGTTTGTTTTCAAATTTTGGTTGATGTACTAATTTGTATTGAATATATTTTGGTTAATGATATGTGGTGAATTTTTCTGTTTAAAAAATGCATCATGTTATTAAACATTATATAATAAGTGTGATACACGTATTTACCGACATAAGTGGAAGATATTTTGGACCACTTTACCGTTTGGTCTCGGGTTCGTTCTTTGTCTAGAGTGTGAAAAATATTTGTTGAAAGATATCAACTCTTATAATAGATATAAGTTGTTTCAAGAAATTAATCTATACAATTATACACGAAATATAAATTTGGCTTTAAAAAGAAGTTGTATGAGATATTTGTGAAACCACTTTGCTCCAATAGGTTTACACTTGAGGAAATGTTTTGCTCATGAATCCGAACTTTCAAATGCATTTTTCCTAAATAGAGAAAGTGTTTTGAAAAAAAAGAAGATAATATATAAATATTACTTTGTTCAACCAAACATAATTTACAAAATCACACTGCACTATAATTTTACCAAATCCACCATATATTTTGAAACACATACTTGTTGTTATTGTGTGTAAGTGTGAGTTATATGTCTCGCATCAAATAAAACAGTAAAGGTTGAACACCTTATAATTAAGGGGACCCACAGACCCATTACCTTAAGGTTTTGGGTAAAAGTATGGTGTCTCTCTTACTTGTGCGGTGTTCTAGCCTCGATGTGGACGGTCCCACGGACTCTCCCTCAATGTCCCAACAATACTTACCCTACAATGTTTTGGATCTACCATTCTAATACTTTCAAAATTGTTTATGCGCTTTTAAATATTTATCAGTAAATTAAAGGGTGTAGATTTTAAATTGAAAAAACAGGATCTGTCCTATTTCTGAAAAAAGAAACAAACTTTCTATTCTAGCCAATAAATACTGCATCACAAGTAACAAAGTATCGATCTAACTATTTTGCTGGGTTAAAAAAAGAATCGATCATTGAAAATTGCATCTTGCATAATAATTTAACAAAGTTCAAGGCATAAACATGTGATCATGAGAGGCATGTGATCATATAGTTGATGGCACCCTGAAGCAACAGTACAATAAGGGACAACAATCACATGGAATTAATAGCTACTTCAAGATTATATTTGACCTCCTCAGTCTTAAAAAGACCTCACCTTGACCTTAATGTTACTTAAAAGAAAGAAAATGCTAATTCCTTTAGATGCACAACTTTATTCCTCATTATTTTTTCCCTAAAATATTCCTTTTATGTATACTCGTAGCCGTCCTTTTTTTCTTAAGTCTATTTCAAGCTTCCTTCTATAAACCCCAGGTCTTGTCAGCACTAGAGTTGATTCCTCCCAAAAATACTTATTGTCATATGCACTATAATATTCTAAAAGAAAACAATAATAATAAGGGTTGGGTTAACCATTATCCTGAGGTACAAGTTAAGGAAGATAAAAATAGAAATTTTTCATTATAAATAACACTTTTTTAACTTTAATAAAGTGAAACATTTCATATTTCATCATTTCCTAATGCAAAACTTTTAAATTAGTCTCCTTAACTAGTGTCTTAGGGCATTAGTTAACATTTTTTTAATAATAAATAGGTTTAGTTACTCTTTATTATTGTTGGGTACAAAAATTTATTACTCTTTGATTCCTCAACAATTTAAAGCATGTTTAACTAAGTCTTTAACCTAAAAATATATACATATTTGGCCCTGAATTTGGAAATAATTTAGAATCTCTATTTTACACCATAATTTCGAATCTATTTAAAAATCTCAAATATAGTATAGTTCAAAGATCTACTTTTGTTTTTACAATAGCTCAAAGATCCACTTAATAATTTGTTTTGAAAAAAGATATACCTAATAATTAAACCTTGATATTTTCGACCTTCGATCTATATAACGTATACATAATCATAACATAAAAAACCAGACAATCAACCGACCTTTCACATTGCGGTTTATGTTAATGTGGGCCCATGACACGTAAACCTCTGCCTTCCTTATGGGCTCTATGGGCCTTGACCCCACAAATGCACATGGTCCCGCTTCAAATCTCTATATATTCACTTCCTTCATTTCACTAAATTTTCAATCAAATACCCTCCTGTAAGGGAATTCAATTCACCTTTCATCAAATTTCACACTCTTCTCAATTTTCTCATTACCAGTTTTTCCAATTATGGCTTCTTCTACTCAATTTGTCACCACTTTGGTTGCCCTAATTCTCTTCCAACTCCTAATAGGTAACACTCACACCAAATTATTCAACTTTTTAGTATGTCTGAATTCACTCACGATGAATCTGTCAGAATCACGCATGACCTATGGTGATTCTGACAAATCTAGCAATGATGTCAAACATGCAGTTTAATTTTTGTTGTTTTAATGTTTACATAAAAGTTTGTGTCTAATTTTCTTGGTTTTGGTTCTTACGTGTTATTTCAGGTTCATATTCATCAACATTCACAATTGTGAACCAGTGCAGTTACACAGTTTGGCCGGGAATTTTATCCGGCGCCGGAACAGAACCGTTCTCCACTACCGGATTTGTTCTCCAACCCGGTGAGTCCAATGCTCTCGCCGTACCACCATCCTGGTCCGGTCGTCTATGGGGACGAACACACTGCTCCCAAGACCCCACCGGGAAATTCTCATGCATCACCGGCGACTGTGATTCCTCCACCATCGAATGTGCCGGAAGAAACGCTATACCACCGGCAACATTAGCAGAATTCACACTCAACGGTTCCGGAGGACTTGATTTCTTCGATGTTAGTCTCGTCGACGGTTACAATCTCCCGATATTGATCGAACCACACGGTGAAACCGGCGGCGGAAACTGCACGGCAACAGGTTGCTCCGTCGACTTAAACGCGGCGTGTCCGACGGAGTTGAAAGTGATGAGTAGTAATAGCGGCGGAGGTGAAGAGAGCGTGGCGTGTAAAAGCGCGTGTGAAGCGTTTGGGGATCCGCAATATTGCTGCAGTGGCGCTTATGGTTCGCCTGATACGTGTAAACCAAGTTCCTACTCGCAATTTTTTAAGAGTGCGTGTCCACGCGCTTATAGTTATGCTTATGATGATGGAACTAGCACTTTCACTTGTGCTTCTGCTGATTATACCATCACTTTTTGCCCCACACCCTCTGCAAGGTAATTTTTACACTTTTTACCGTTTACCATTTCTTCAATAACTTATCACAATTTTCTTTTATTTTCAAAAAGAGTGTAATTGGTTGTTAAAATATCTAGTGAATCGTCAAATATCACTCAAATAATAAAGACAGCGGAGATTTGTTGAACAAAAGACTGTAAAGATATTTGATATATTAGAGTACGAGATTCATTTTAGTTGTTAAAACGTGTTTTGAGATAGGAATATTGCTATTGAATTTTCATAAGACCATTTTTTAATTTAATTATTAAGACAGAAAGTTGAATGTCAAGTAGGGGACCTGTTTGCTGTTATGGTGTGGTATCACCTTAGATATGGTTGTCACGTTGCATTTTTTCTTTGTTTTATTTATTTATTTATATATGCACCGTCCATGCCAGATTTTTTTTGTTGCGAACTATACCATGCCAGATGTACCATCAATAAAACATTCCGTGTATGAAATAGTTTTTGTGTAGCTAGCTACTAGCTGGATTTTGTTGTTTTCAAATTTGAGTGCAACATTTTGAAAGTTTGTGTTTGAATGTGAATGCAGTTCAATCAAATCTGGGAATGGAAAATATCCTTTGCCGGCTTCGGACGTGTCTGGTGTTCGACATATTGATCAGAGAGTAAACAATGTTGTAACGGTTGTTATTGCCTTTGTCTTGATGGCTTTGGTGGTTGAACAGTTGTGGTAACTTAACTAGTTGCTCCAATGTCACATAACATGGCTGGTGGTAAATTTGGTGGGCTATGACTATCTGTTACAAAACAGCTTAATCAACTTGAATCCTGCAGAATTTGGTTACTAGCAACTTGGTATTTGTGACATATACATAATCTTATGAAGTATCAAAGATTGCAACTTCTCAACTTGAACAACCAAAAATTAATTTATTAATTTTTTTAATTTAATTAGCAAAATTAATTAGTTATATTATAGGAAGTTCAAGTAGGAACAGAATTAGGCAGGTAGCATAATTACATCAGCTCACAAGTCTCACACCATTCATATGTTGTCCTCTATCTGAAGTGACAAATTAAGGCATTTTAGGAAATTCATAAAATATATCAATTTGCTCTCCAATTGTAATTATAAACATGATTTTATTAAAATAAAGGTGGAGTACAATTTTGATTCGATATGCATGTTATTTTCTTGCAACTGCTTCCTAATGAAACCAACTAGATGCGTGTGCGTTTCACTTCCTTTTTTATTGATTCTGAGAATTGAAATATCACTTTCATCATCTATAAGTGTAAAAATACAATCAACTTGTATATTTCTGTCATATTAATTTATTTTTTTCAATTATTTGATTTGTTTATCGTTTGTTTCGATTACTTGTCATTTAGTTGAATTGTACTTTTCTCATTTTAATCACACAAGTTCCAAGAGAACCTAGGGAAGAAGTTATTTAATTAAAGGCTAAATTGGTCGATTGGTCTTTTAACTAATTTTTGTTTTTATTTTGTTTTTGTAACTCGTAAAATCAATATTTTGTTCCATTATCTCCGTTATTCAAATTTCCGTTAACTTCAACTTCAAATGTTTAAAATGAAATACAAACAATATTAGTCTACTATATACTTTATTAATTCTTTGTTATATAAGTTTGTTAATGAACAAATATTTTATTAATTCTTTGTTGTATAAATTTGTTGATGAACAAATATGTCATTATTCAAATCCTCAATTTGTAATCTCAAATAAACCTTTGTCTTTCTTAGTATTTCATCTGAAACTCTTTCTTTTAACAATCTATTACTCTTTTAGCAATCTATTACTTTTGGAAACTCTTCAAAAATTATGATAATATTCATGTCATCAACATAGAAGTAATTATGGCAAATTTATTTCCCGATCGATTTTTTCATAAAATAGACAAATGATTTCATTCTCATATTTCCTGATTTGGAAATTTCCTCTAAAAGTACTATATTGTTTGAGTAAATAATGTGACTTATTTAGTGTAATTAACTCATTTCTTTAATAGTTTTAATAGTATGTCTTACGGAAATTAAATCTTTCAAAGAGTTTCATATAATCATCTTTAATAAGTGAGTCACGCAAATACATTTTAACGCTTTTTTTTTTATATAAATTGAGCCTTTATTGTGCTACTAAACTTAATTAATCAAGCAAAAAAAATAAAAATCTTGAACTCACTTAGAAATAAATGGGAAACATTTGTCAATTCACTTTCACTAAACATATCAATAGTCTCATTTTAATTCTTTACACAAATAAGAATAAGAATAGAAATGAAGCGCGAAAGAGAGAAGAGAGAGAGTGTTGTATCATAGTCTTCAATTGTGTATAATTATGTTACAAATGAGATACATTTATAAAATAATACAAAAATATAATATGGATCAATAGTGTGACCTAATAACTAATAGACATGCACTTTTCTTCAAAAATAATAATAATAATGGACAAGCACTTGCATAATCAAAACAAAAACTATTATATTCAAGCTGTAAGAACATTGATCATCTTATATTGCTTATTTTTTTAGCCACATTAGAGTGATGTTTTGGAAAGTTCTTGTTCCAGCTTAACAGTTTTTGCTTCTTCAGACGATCTAAACCCTTTTTAAACAATCACTTTCCACGCTTGGCTGAGGCATACTATACAGTTTCTCAAAAGAGGTTTAATCAAAATTTGGTAGTGCCTATAAATGGATAAGATCATTAAGCAAATTGTCAACTTTTTTTTTCTGAAACTTTTCAAAAGCTCCCTAAATAGTTTACAATTTGTAAGTTTTAGCATGTTAAATAACGAGCTTAATATAAAAGGTGGATTTTCCATGCCAATTTGGTCCCCCAACTAGTTCAGAAACAAGAAGCCCACAACTTTGCCTAAACTTGTGAGCATGATCAACCCCACCTTATCCAATTGTTCATCTGTTGACAGTGTTCTGAATCTAATTCCTACTTTTTAGGGTCATCCCTTTATGCTTTCCTTTTTAATGTTTAAAACGTTTATGTATTTATACAAAAGATATTTTTTCCATGTTAAAATGTCTACGTGAAGGCAACATTTTTTTTTTTTTTTGAAAAAGATAAAAATATATTACGCATGAGTTCGATTTCTACCGTCAATATTTGGAAGAGAATCCACAAACCCTTATATATAATGAAATCATATGTCTTACGGTCAATTCGAGAATTAATCTCATAACAGACTTAAAAAACATATTTGTGGTAACACATTGAAGCTCTAGACTTAAAGTCTCTATTTAATATGATTTGCAAGAGAATTTTTTTACATCACTACCTAAAATATATATACCTCCTTTCTTTCATATGTAGTTATATAAGTTGATCCCACAAAGTAAAATAAAAGAGAACAAAATTTATATAAGTTTGGTAGGCTTATATAAGTTTGGAATACTTTAACCGTAACATCTTAATCAACGATAAAAAGTTCTATAAGATCTAAATGGCTTTTTACAATTTCACATCTCACCAAGTAAATATTTTCCATGAATCTGAGTGGTAAATATTAATTATAATAAATAAATAAATAAATATTTATTTTTTTATCTAGGTGACATAAATCACTTTTGCCGTCAAACTTTTGATCAGCTGCATGCTGATTCAAATCTTTATCATTTTCAGAAGGGTGCATGCAACAAAAGGAAAAAAAAGAAAAAAAATCTTATCTACATGGTACTTTACACGGCATATAAACTGATCGAACAACCAAGACACGTTGACAACAGTTGTAAAATCTAAACTTTATATATATAATGTATAAGAAGCTAAATCTGTCGACAAAAGCAAACTATAATAAACGACCATGTAAAAACTACTAAGATATCACATAAATAAGATAGAAAGATAGATGGATATAAAGTCGAATAAAAATAAAATACGACTTTATAAAAAACGGAGCAGGGGTATGATGAATTAATGATTATTTTATGACATTTTTTTTGTTTATAAAAGAGGGCAAAATCTCAATTTATGACGTGTTTATTTGTACATGATAACAAATAAAATAATATGTATTATTTTATTATATTTTGTTAAAAAAAATTATTATTTTATTATATATCATGTTTTTCTTACACATCTCGTAATGATATGATAAAACATGTATTATAAAGGTCAAATACGTGGTAAGGGTGCGAGTGCGATCCAATTCAGATACAATCTTTTTTAAAAATTTAGGATATGATACATCTAAAATATATTAACAAAAAATTTATACTAAAACTTATATGCATGTAAAATACTTGAAGATAATAAACTTTGATTACTCTTTATTATTATAAAAGTCACAATTTTTTAAAAATATTACATATGATCAAAATAAAAAAATGTAAAGTTTCGTATAAATCATATTATATTTTTATTGATATGTTAGGATATCAACATAAACATCAATTAAAATACTCAACACAATTTTTCTAATACGTTGATTAAAAATATTATTTAAATTGGTCAAAGAAAGTTGATGTATTTGATGCAAATTTTAGGTCAAATACATCAACTTTTATTTACTAATTTTTGTATATAGTATGGAACGGAGGAATTACTTTTAGTATAACCATAGAAAATATTTAGAATGCGCCTGTTTTTTATTTTGATAGGAAAAATAATTAAATATACTTCGTGTTATATGTAATATAGTGTTAAATACATGTAGAAAAACTCAAGAACGTTTATATGAGATGACATAAGTCTCTTCTAATTTAATCAAGGTCTTGTGTTTGAATCAAACCTTTGACATGCATGCAACATCATTAAAACTCTTAGGAAGAGTTTGTCACTCATTTGAGTCTCACAAGACTTGAAGAATTAGTTTCTACAAGTTGCGCACGGAAGATACCTGATTTGCACGAATACATGTAGAAGTATAATGGCAGCGTTGAGATTTAGGGTATGTATTTGGCTATTCTTACAAAGGTGTGAATGACCACATTAACTTAATTTGTTTTCCAGCTCTATATATTAAGAGGCCTAAAACACGTATAAAAAAAACATTAGAAGATAAATTTTGTAGAGTTAAAGATTTGAACCCATGACCAAAAATATATCTAAGTCTTTTTAACAACCAATTAAATAAATTTTGTAGAGTTCAAGATTTGAACGCATACAACAACCGATTAAATAAATTTTTCCCTAAAAAAAAACCATTAAATAAATTTCGTGGAGTTCAAGATTTAAACCCATGCAAATGTCTACAATTTATAATTTATTTTTATATATTATAATTAAATATAAAATATATTTTTTTGATATAAATTTTGAGGCTTAACACTTGCGTGAGTTGTTTGGCCCTTAGGGTAACTCTCTTTCCTCTTATATAGCGTTTGGCCCTTAGGGCAGCTCTCTTCCCTCCTATATAAACCAACATGAAAGTTTGTAGAATAAAGATTAAACATAACTCTATAATATTCTAAAGGTTTTTATATGTGTTTAGTCCCTACAAATAGGGGTCATTCAAAATTTGGTCCTTGTATTTGCTAATTCTTGGATTTTGCCACTGCAAAATTTAATCATTTAAAATTTAGTCATTCTTCCCAATTAATCACTTCCATGTCACTAATTTGTTAACGTGGCAGTCAAAGTCTGCAAATTAGGGGGTTTCCTTCTCTGCTTTTCATGTTGTGTCTCTCACCACCGCGTGAAACCGAGAGTCGTTCGAAGCTAATCGGAATTGCAATCACAGTCACAAAAACTCTCTTTCAATTGATTTCTCGGTGAAATTTACGGATTCTCCGTCAATTGATTTCAATCATAGTCGCAATCACGAGATTTTCGTCCTATTGATGTGTCAAAAATTGTCGTTTCGGATGTTCTCAATGGCGTCGTGTCAGGAAATTGTTCGCAAATTTTGAGTTATAAATTGAGGGATTGGGAAGGGAGGCAAAATGGAGTTATTCATTTTAGTGCGAGGGTGGTTGTACCAGAGCAAAAATCCTTTACCGTGGCGGAAAAGCATACCGTGGTGCATGGAAAGAATTATGGTGATCTGGGTTTGTGAAGAGGAACATAATTCTGAGTTTGTTTCAAGTGGAAGAGGGAAGAGGAGGAGAAGAGGAGATGAAAGGAGGGGTATTTTTGTCTTTTCGAAGTGCTATGATCATAGTCGCAATCACGAGATTTTCGTCCTATTGGGGTGTCAAAAATTGTCGTTTCGGATGTTCTCAATGGCACCGTGCCGAAAAATTGTTCGCAAATTTTGAGTTATAAATTGAGGGATTGGGAAGGGAGGCAAAATGGAGTTATTCATTTTAGTGCAAGGGTGGTTATACCGGAGCAAAGATCCTTTACGGTGGCGGAAAAGCATACCGTGGTGCATGGAAAGAATTATGGTGGTCTGGGTTTGTGAAGAGGAACATAATTCTGAGTTTGTTTCAAGTGGAAGAGGGAAGAGGAGGAGAAGAGGAGATGAAAGGAGGGGTATTTTTGTCTTTTCGAAGTGCTATGATAAGTGGAGGGGTATTTTTGTCCATTCGCAAGTCACAACAGCTAATCAATGACGTGGTAGTAATTAATTAGGCTAAGGGACCAATTTTTAAATGATTAAATTTTGCAGTGGCAAAATCCAAAGATTAGCAAATTCAGTGACCAAATTTTAAATGATCCCTATTTGCAGGAACTAAACACATATAAAAGCCTATTCTAAAATAACATAAAACTCAAAAGAAAAAGAAATTAACTAAGGAAGAATAAATATCATCTACAACAAATTTTTCATCCAACTCAAAAATAATACTCTTGACATTTACCTCCATCATCCACAAACAAGCTTTATATAGACCAAAAATTTCCCCTTCATTAACAGATTGTCGAGATGAAGAAAAATGAGTTTTGACAGCTATATATGAGAACTCTATTCTCCTTCTTTAAAACATAACTCAATGGTCCCAAAAAAAAAGAAATAACTCAATGACACCAGACAAAATTGGATTAAAGTTGAATTGTTTTGGCGGTGTAATCAAGTCAAATTTTACTTATCTCTTTATTCCCTCAAAGGTGTTCGTTTTTGTGTGGCGCCTACTTCGCGACAGACTGCTTACTAAAAATAATTTGGTAAGGCGGAGAGTCATTCAAGCAACAGACACGACTTGCACAGCAGCTTGCGGTGACTTGGAAACAACTAATCACTTGTTCTTAGGTTGTGACATTTATAGCTCTATTTGGTTACTTGTGTTGCATTGGTTAAATATTTCATCGATTCTTTCAGGAGAGCTTCGTCATCATTTTTTTGCAGTTTATACACATGGCTGGTTTGCCTATAGGTTCTCTTATTTTTTTTTTACAGATAATTTGGTTTGCATCTGTTTGGGAGATTTGAAAGAAAAGGAACAATCATGTCTTCAACAATGTGGCTTCAAATCCTTCTGTTCTCCTAGAAAAAGTTAAACTTAATTCTTTTTTATGGTTGAAATCAAAACAGGTTGCTTTGTTACTATGTATGAGTGTCCATTAGCTCTTATTGTTTTGATGGTGTTCCTATTTATTGTGGCACTTTGACTTTGTAAATACTTTTGCCTATTTCATCTTTTGCTCTTATATCATGACTTTGTAAATACTTTGTTAATATATACATATCATTTTAGCTTGCTAATTTTATTTTTTTTTTTCAGAATATTTGACTCAATTTTCGCTAAAAGAAAAAACTAGAGATTAATTTAAGACCAAAATAAAATAATTGTATAGCTATGTCAGGGTTACACTATCTAATGGTGTTAGGTTACTCCCGTCGCAATCGTATCCACATATGTCTCAATCTAGCCACGCCAGTTTTGGACTTTTGCACATATCAACCCACTGACTTCTGGGATTAATTTATTGACTACTTTATGAACCCTTATTACAATGGTCAAAGTTTGCCATCCCATGTTGTAAATGATGCAAATCAAACATGCATGCAGCAAAGAATTAATCATAAAAAGACCTATAATAGTAGTATCTTTTAATTGAACTAGGTCTACGAAGTACAACTTCAAACAACCAAAACTTAGTTGATCTCATCAAGAAAAATAAAATAAAATTGATAACCTAACGGCATAGGCCGCTTTAAACCGTAGCATTATCCATACGATGATACATAAAAATATAAAATACGATAAGAATATCTATTACATGATAATATTAAAAAAATTCCACATACAACTTTCGTACTAGAAAAAGATTGAAATTGAATTTTTATCATCAAACTATGTTTTGTACACCAAAGATATCCACGTAGCCAAATTATTAGACATTAAGGTTTGGGTCAGGGAGCAATGTAGGACATATCGACTAGAATTCAAACATCAATATTCATGTGGGATGTTGTCCTTTTAACACATTTAATTCCCACTAACGCACCTGCCCTGTCCACGAATATATGATGTTTCAAACAGAAAGGACTTTGAGATTTTGGAGATGTCAAGAATTAGCTATTTTAGATAACTTGTGAAAAAAACAAGTTGTTCTCCTAAATTATTCAAAACCGTCTCATAAAACTTTTATAAATTTAAATAAGCCAATCTAAATATGTCCAAGGACCACTATTCTTAACCAGTTGCAGTGAAAGTCATTTTGAAAATGTGATGTGATATGATGAAATTTTTACCATTATGTTGAAATCGGGAAATACTCAAAGTTGAAGGTTCAAAACAACTAGATAAGACTAGCTAACTGGATTGAACGATATAGCTCTAAAGTTTTACGACACTATTTTATTATTTAACTTAATTTTTTTTAGGGAATTATTCAACTAAGAATTAATGTTTACTAATTGTTGGAAAATATATTCTAAAACGGATAAGCAAT
>Ga0099826_10001466_pt1 | contig 14196 bp, 5 predicted proteins | sample Mtrugardesep15_FD_76830 | JGI IMG/M metagenome (GOLD analysis project Ga0099826, IMG submission 76830) | Root nodule microbial communities of legume samples collected from California, USA - M. trunc garden sep15 | ecosystem: Host-associated > Plants > Roots > Nodule | place: USA: California... | reverse complement strand
TCATTATTCCAATTATACCTTTAAACAACTTTTTCTATAATAAAGATTGTTGTTCGTGTCATTAAAAAAAGCAACAAACATTTATATTTTTACTTTTAATCAAAATTTCATAAAAAAAATACCGTTCATAATTTTCAAACGTTAGCAGAATAAAAAGTGTGGAATGAAGTACTCGTCTTTTTGCTAGTGCAATATAAATTAAAGAATTGAAATAAAAAAAGTAATAAATAATTGCTGGTATAATAAGAAAAATAACATTTAATTATTCATTGATATTGTAAAACGAGTTGTATAAGTTCAGACATATTTTTTTTCTTCAATACGACTTATAATTTAAGACCTATGAAGCCATGGTACTCCAAAATGGAGACGTACCCGTATCGGATACCGATACCCCGCATATACTCTCGGATACGTATCCACGGAGTATCGGAATTAATTATTTCAATTTAAAATATATATTTTATCAGATACTTATAAGATACTCGACAGATACACACAAATACTTATAAGATACTTTACAGAGACGTATTCTAGAAAAAAATGAAGGGTAACAAAATGAGAATGTGTTGTAAAAATTCAATGGAGATGTATATGATTCAATTTAAGAAATGAATCACTATAATTTTTTTTCGATTAACCATTTAAAAATTATGTTTTTGCAGGATGAAAGTAACAAGAGAGATGAGATTTAATCAATCAACATTAAACAAAGTTTACTTTGAATTCTTTTATTGATACATTTGTTAATATCTTAACATATGAATGAAAATAGAATATGATTTATACCAAAAAAATTATATTTTTTAACTTGATCACATGTATTACTTTTGGTAAATAGTGACTTTTGTAATCAGATAGTATTGAAGAGTAATCAATGCTTATTTTTTTCAAGTATTTTACATGCATATAAATTCTAATATAAATTCATATAAATTCGTAATTTTATAAATTTTGCATATCCACATACCCATATCGTATCGTATCCACACCCGTACTATGTATCTGTGCTTCATAGTTTAAGACTAATTTGTCATTGGAGATGGAAATTGAATTTAGAAACACCCTTATCACTTCACTCCTTCCATCCCCCACTTCAACCATAAAAGTCTTTACAAATAAATTTTACACAAAAATGAAGGCATTTTGGTCTTTTTGCAGTGTCATATTGGGGGTACCCTTATATGTGTAGGGTACAAATAAAATTCGATTCTCCAAAACTTTTCTGGAGATGGCCCAAAATTTAATACAGAAGCAAGCTCCTTCCTTAGATTTGGGCCAATTTTAAATGCTAATAACACCTAATGTCTCCAATGTAGATGTAGATCTAGCAGAGTTGATAAAGTTTTGTTTTCCTTGACATGAAAAAGTTATTCTTTGGGACCAAAAAATCACGTGTTTCCGCAACAGAAATATTTTTTCTTGAAAAAACCAAACAAGCATGCATACCTTTTCTTGAAATTAGTTTAAAACCCAAAAAAGCACCCCCAATGTTAATTTTTTTTTAACCGCCAAGATCAATGGTAGTCACTACAACGGCAAAAGACTTGAGTGTTTTGATGGCTTCTTCATTTTAGAAGCCACCAAGATTAACTATGAGTTGTTAGATTAGCGTTTTTTGAGAAATGATATTTGAACATCTCTTTTGACAACCCTATGTATTTAGGGGTATTTTTGTAAAAGCAAAAGAAAAAAAATCCAAAACACCATGCCATTATGTCATAATATGGGTATGCATTTTTAGGTTGTTGAAAATGTTGTCACAAAATAGATGTCAATATAACATAAGTCGCGTTTTTTATCCTTCACCAGATTTAAATTTGGGTTTTCGGTTCTCCAACACTTTTATAGCTAAAAAAAAATAAAAAATAAAAAATACACATAATCAAAATATTATCACAACTTTAAAGTTGTACAAACTAAGCAAAGATCTACCACTTGTATACAATCCATCTCAAAGAAAACATTTGTATACCCCAAAGAAATAATCCATTAAGAGCTTTAAGCCTCTGAACCTCACATGGTTTCCTTTAATTTATGTAATCCATATTTGGTATTATAAGATTTATCTTTAAGCATATCATCTATATCACTAGTTTATAATCAATCTCAAAGAACACATTAGTATACTCCAAAGAGATAATCCATTTAAGAGCTTGAAGAAGTCTTCAGGCCTAAGATTCAGTTGGCTTCATTTCTGAGTTACACCACTAATCGAGCCATAATTAAAGAACACACATTATCCATTAATTAGTGACTACAAGACACTTCGGCTTAAAGAAAATTGCAGAATCAAGATCACATTTCAAAAACATAATTGGAGTTAGAAATACCAATCTCTTATTGCTGAATGAAACTTGATTGTTCGTTGGACCTGCTCGGGCGCACACTGCTTGGAAGTTAGATAACTCCATAATCACTTAGAAACATCATCAAACCCTTCTTTGTCAACCATGACTGGCTCCAAAGAATTCCATAATTTAACCTTCCTCCAACAAGTAATACTTTCAGCACAAGCAACTAAAACATGCTTATTCAATTTAGTAGTGGTTTGACAAACAAATACGCGCAGAAGAATAATCAACACCTTTGCTTCTCAAACAAGGTATATTTGGTAAATAATTACCCTCTAGTCGTCACATAAAGTTCTTCACTTTTGGAGGAACTTACATAGATCATATTTTTTTGTTAATCTCTTTCCGCCTTCCACTCCTCCCGATTAGCGAGAGTATGAACACAAACTCGACGATGTTATTAAACGTATTTCCAATCCATTACTACTAAACCTCTAAATCCTTTCATCAGCATGCGAATATCTTAAAAGATGGATTTTAATGTGAAATTCCACAACATCGCTATCCACAAATACTTCACGAATAATATGCTCCTTTGGTAATCTATCAACGCAGTAACACACCAAGAGTTTGTTCATTGAACTCCTTAATCATGTTTCATCATTTTTTTCGTACGCAAGAGAACGTTTCTTTGCTTCTTAATGTTCAGATTCTATAAAAGTTACATAAAGAGATATACATGGATATTGATGCTACTTTTTAATATCGTTGATTTTTTTTGTTCTTTCAATGTAGTATTAAAACTTAAAAGTGTTACAGTGGAAGAAACTATTTAGATTATAGAAATAACACTATTTTCTCTGTAGAAGATAATAAGTTAATTAAACTAATTAAACCGTATACAAACACAAACATGAAATGATAACTGAAAATAAATTCATAGCAATCTGCATTTTCATTTTCAATTAAGAAAAAGATAACTGAAAAGTCCAACAACAAAAGGAGATTTTTCTTTTGGAGTCAAAAAGTTGTCAAATACTTACTTAAATACTAGAAGCAAATAATTTGTACAACAAAATAACCAGATCCTAATTCCTACAAAGATCTAAGAGAAATTACAAGAGAAGAAACCAATAATCCAAATTGACAAGCAAAATCCTAACACACAAAGTCCCTTAACTTTTCCCAAACCCAATCATGAAAAAAGAGAAAAATAAAAAAAGAGAAAATGACCTTTCTTTTCCCGCATCTTGTCATCAAGACAAGAAAAAGCAAAACAAAAAAGAGAAGAAAAAAAAAAGTTGGTCCATTCCTCTAAAAATTCAACACTTCCTTCAACCATATCTTATATTCCAACATCCAAATCTTAGTAACTTGAACTTCCTTCATTTGCCAGCTCCTGTATTACCAAAATTATAAACCAAAATAAAGTTTTTTTTTACTAAAACAACTGTACTCTTTCTCTCGTCACATTTATAAGCAATATTTGCTTTTTTAAAATTCATTAAATATGTGATATATCTGAACTATATTATGTTTGAGATACATCAATTATTTAATGAATCTAACAAAACAAAAGTTGTTTATAAATGTGACCGGAGAAGTATAATTTTTCTCTAAAAAAAACTATAACAAACATATAAAAATAATCCAAAGTAAAAAATAAATAAATAGAAGAAGATTTATAACCTGAGAAGTGAAATTAAATTGAGGTGGTTCATTAGGCCTTCTTTGATCAGAACTTTCACTCTTCTCAGCCTTCTTGGAACCAATGTGACTTTTCCTAAGACCTAAAAGACCCTTCCACCTACCCTTAGGAGGCCTTAAAGAAAAGCTATCATATTCATCATCATTATGAAGAAGCTCTTGTTTAAGAGTGGTAGTAGCTCTTTGCATCTTATTATCTTTGTAAGGCAACAATCTTCCTTTGGAGAAAAGTTCATCAGCACTCATCATTGAGTAGTTAGTGACAGAAAATTCAAAGTCAGAAGACACAGGTATGTGTGTGTCTGATCTTCTTTCTTGTTGTTTCATGGCTTGTTGGAGATCCACAAAATCATTGGAGAAGGAGATTCTTGGACTCATTGGAGCACAATGATGATGATTATTATTATTATGATGACCCTTCTTTTGTTCGGATGAGTTGTACATCATGTCTAAACTTGCCATGAGATTTCAGAACAACATCTATATTTCAATTAAAGAGAAAAACAAAATGGATATGTGAGAAGTTAGGAACAATAAATTCTAGTTGGGACCCCCCCTTCTTTCTCACTGCTGCAACCCCACTTACAACCAGATGCTTGTATTTATATATGTCACAGAAGGGATCTTTCAATATTTTCATCTCATCTTTTTTATAAATAAATATTGGCAAATGTTAACTTTTGTATTAAAAGTCGTGCAATCAACTTCTTAGAAGTTAAATTGTCATGTTTTCCAATACAAAGTTGCTTATTTTGGGTTCCTTAACATGTGCCCTTAAGACATAAGTATCATGACTCATAGATATTAGAATCGGAGTGGGTGTGTTCAAATCACGGTGACCCAGTGACAGATCCAGAAATATTGATTTTCGGAGGAAATATTTTATATCATAAATATTTATAGAAAAATTTTAGCAATGCAAAAATATTAGAATCGGAGTGGGTGTGATCGAATCACGGTGACCTAGTGACAGATCCAAAAATATTGATTTTTGGAGGAAAGATTTTATATGATAAATATTTATAGGAAAATTTTAGCAATGCAAAAGTGATAAATAACAACATCATTATCATTGAGAAAAATGTTTGAGATTATAAACATTATCATATTATATATTAGAAAAATCAAAGACTCGTTAACATCAACAAATTAAAATTATTCTTTATGTGAGAGAAACTTTTTTTATTTTTTTATGGTATAAATTTTTCATTTAATGGGGACAATCTATTATTTTAAGAGAAAACAATCATTAAAATATAAAAAACTTGACAAAAATAACCGGAACAGTAGTAGGCAATTGCCCCCGATCTACTACATGTAGATTCATCACTACGATGACCCACCATGATTTTGTAATTTTGTAGAAATTACATAATGTAGCTCTTGATAAATCATAATGGGTCACCGTGATTTGCACATAACCTCCAAGATATCAAACATAGACTATATGTTAATTTTTGTATGAATATAGTACATGTATGTTTGATACCACGATCAATTTTTGAAATTCTACTGCATTTTGAAAAAACCATAGGGTGGGGTTTATGTTTAATATCTACACTTTTTTAGCTATTGTAAAGTGAATGTTTAGTATTATTACTAGGCAAATGACTATGAGACCCAACGATTAGGCAAAAGATAAAATCGTCCTTAGAATCTAAAGATGCGACGACATCTCTCAAATAAACTGATTTTATTTTCGAGGAAGTCTTGTGTGGTCATATGACTTTCTCATCCTTTGAGCTAACTTCTGAAATTGTATTGTAGTCATACATTGATCATATTTTTGGGCTTCTACATGCATAAATATCTTTGAACACCCTAGTCTTTTAAATTAACTTTTGAAATGAAGTTCAAACTCATTTAACATCATACACACCACTTAGAAAAACAAGAGTAGAAAATAAAGAAAAAATTATATGTATTTTTAAAATAATTAAATTATATGTATATTTCATGTGTATCCAAATATTTTTATTAGGTATAGTGACCATACAATTATTTTTATTTTTTCAATTGACTATTGAAAAATATTTGGATGGTCACAAATCGAACACATATTATTTAGACACAATCAACCACAAACTTAGATATAATAGAAAAAAATGGCTTAAATGCATTTTTGACCCTTAACTTTTAAAAAGTTGCGATTCTGCTTCCCTAACAAAGAAAAAAACAATTTTCCTCTCTGTATTTATGGAAAATTCTCTTTTACCCTCTATATTTAGACAAATATGTTTTTTTCCCTCTATCTTTAGAGAAATATGCTCTTTTGACACCTTATCTTTACAAAGAGTTGCGATTTTGACCCCCTGTTTTAGGATATGCGGCTTCTTCTCAGCAGTTTTGCAACGTTTTGTAAAGTTAGGGGACAAAATTGTTTTTTTAGGGGGCCAAAATTGTAACTTTTTAAAAGTTGAGGGGTCAAAAAGAGAAAGAAGATAAAGTGAGAGAAAAAATAAAAAAATTATGGCAGAGAAAGTTAAAGAAGATAAAGTGAAAAATAGACACAAATTGGAGAACGAGGGAGAAGGAAAAAATGAGGGGAATGATAAGATCCAAGTACGAAGTCTATGTCTAGCACTTTCTAAATCAAATTATCATATTCAAAGTTTAACATCAGAAAAACATTAAGTGTATGTATGAATAGAAACATGAATATAATGAAAGAAAACGTATATGTAATCAGATAAATCAAGCATTAACATTAAAAATCATAACAAATACACCTAATCTCAACACAATGAGAAATTTAGTTACACATTATCATAGTAACTTACAATAAAGAGATAGAATGAAGTGATGTTGCATCAAGTACTTGAATCTTCAAGTTTCAATGTTCCACCTTAATGTTGCTATAATTCCTCACTCTTCTCCTTACGTTTTTCTCTTTCTGCAAGTGATAGAATGGTATAAGTTGCGACTGCGTTTCTCTTTATATAGTTTTCTGAAAGTGACAATTCACTTGGCAAAATTGTGATTTCTTAATCCTGACTCTTTGCTAGCTCATCCGTGTGGGTCGCTAAATCTCCATAATTCGCTAGACAAATTGCAAATCTTCATAGCGAATGGTTCCATGTTTCCAGACTTTAATTTCTTAGACAATTTGCTAAGCTCGTGCTTCTTCTCACCTAGCGAATTGCATGAACTCAATCTTCTTGTCCTTTTTTCCTGGCTCTTCATTCACGACCCTTCAATGCTAAAAAAAGGTGTTTGAAAAAGGTTTTAGTTCATGAAATATCATCTATGATCAAACTATCTAATATTTACATTAAATTGAAAGATTTTCACTAGGTTTCTTGTTAAACAAGTCAATAAGTGCCTTAAATGATATAGGCGAAATTAAATAGGTAATTTTGACCTTTATCAATGAACTACCATTACAACCCTTTCTAAAAACCATAATGAAGCAAACTCCACATTAGACCCAAACTAGAAGATGTCTTTCCACCATGTAGATGTCGATTGGGATCCCCAAAACGACTTCTCAAGTGAGACTTAACAATATAGGTTTTATATCAGGGGTCAAAATCAAACATTTGTGAAATTTAGGATGTAAATCAAACAATTGGTGAAACTTGGATTGTCAAAAGTTCATTTAAATCTATAAATTATTAATGCATGCAAATTTTGTTTTAAAAAAAATAAATCTTACAATTATAGACGAATGAGTATGAGACAGATTGAGTATTATTTAGATGACATGCCATGATATGATGTTTTGTCATTGCATGTTGATTTGGCATTGAATGACGGTCAATCTTCAACATATATGTACTGTCACTCCATTTATCTTGCTGCTCTCCCTTGGACACAATTGAAGGAAACTGCCAAGGAATTCTGTATTCATTTTTGTTTTTCACATCCCATCACATCCCATCCCATAGATTGTGTGGTGTATGCAAATCCCATTCCATCTTATCCCATGGTAGTGTAGTGGTAACTGGCAAAATACAAATGCATTGCAAAGCTCTCCTTTTTAGGCCATTCCCTTGTTTTTCATGTTATTGTAAATAAATATACAAAGTTCTGGAAAGATTCCAAGAACTTGTACTTCTAGTATGTCTTCACATTCTCAGTATCCAATTCCAAGTATAACAAACAAGACATGCATGCATTATCTTTCTATGGTTCTATTGGCAAGATGTGGAGTTTGTCGGTCACCAATAATTGTTCAAGAATAAATCAAAATATTAATGATTAAAAAATCAAAATATATGTATAATTGGTCACTTTCAATAATTTTACCACCAAATTAACCAATGTGTATAATTTTGAAAATACCACAAATATGGTCATGCTGGCTTGCTGCACAACCAACCAAAGAAAAGTGTTACTATCATTTGTGGCACAGAAAGCAACAGCAGTGACATTTAAGAAGGGTCAAAATACTATTTTCATTCAAGTTTGAAGAGTAAAAATAAAAGTGGCACAGTGACAGAGAGGAGCGGCAATGGCATGCATGCAGAGCACAGCTATGCTAATTGACCCAACTTTGCTTTGACTCCATTACTATTATTACTATTATTTTTAACAAACAAAGCAATGGGAATGAGCTGGCGACATTGATTGATCAAAGTTAGTACACTAGAGTAATAGTCACCACGTGATTGAGGGTTAATTGTAACTTAATTCAGATGTGATTTTCGAATACAATTTTTACACTAATAACTAAACTAGTTTAATATCTGAGCCTCCACATAAGTCGTGCATTGTCGCGATGTTATTGATATTTTTAATTGAGGTAATGCACGACCTTTGTGGAGGGAGGCACATGAGATTAGTTTGCTCTAATTTCTTTATATTTGTTAATCACTTTTGATTTTTCATGTAAAGTGTTGTGTGATGAAAGAAATCACATGGCAATGTGGCATGGTGGTCCCTTTGCCTTTCTTAAATTGTGTTCTAAATACATATTAGAGTTTGATTTTATGTACTATTCACATAACTTAATTATGAACGAAAAGTGTATTATCTACTTTAAATTGTATATTTGGATTGAGCGTGAATTTAAGAAATCACAATTTTGAAGTTAAAGTGTAGGTTTGGTTCGGTGGTTAAAATTTCATTTTTAATAAATTGAATCTATAAATCTCAAGTCTATGTTAAAATAAATTTGGTTATGTGAATGAAAAATCAATGTTTGAGTCAAAAGATACTACAAATCTCAAGTCTATGTTAAAATAATTGAGGGAAACTCAATTATAAACATGTTATAAAATCAATTTTGAAACATTTAAAAATGGAATCAAACATATTTTATACAAAATTGAAGTCTCACCAAAACTTCTCTAAACATGAATTAAATATTCCTTATAACTAGACACTAAACAACTTTTGTATCCAAATTCTGTTTTGCCAATCATGATGAGAAACACAAATGGAGCCACCAAAACTCAACCAAAATAATCAATCATTATGATGCATTTTTTTCATGAATAAATATATATTTTTTCTTTCAAATGTCCCATAAATAGGTCATAGTCTTGTAGCCTAGAATCAATGTTTAGAAGTAGAATTACTCGGTCCTCACTCATGACCAGGAATAAGAAAAAAAAAGCCTGATCTAACATGCAGGAAAGGACACAAAGGGTACTTGTAATATTTTATTTTTTATTTTATTAATTTCTTTTTTGCAGGTAGCAAAGGACATAGTTGTCACTCACGTGATTCAACATTTTTCAAGTACTACTTAGCCTAATAGGGTTATCACACGTGGCTGATTCTCAGTCATGAATGGCTTTTAACATGGACCAGTCAAACACAATTGATCAGCAAATTCTTGGAGAGTAAAAAACTGTTGGATTTGGCATGATCCCCGTTTTGGTCTCCCATTTTGTTAGCAACTGCTTACATTTTATTGGCTATGATAATATCTAAACCTAAGTCAATTTGATTATTTGTTCTAGTTTATTTAATGTCTATGCTCATTTCCCAATATCAGATCAGAATAAAAAGAACCTATCATGTTTATCCTTAATTTGGCTGTCATTGTAGTTTTGTTAATAAAATGATAAAGAAAATGCTAACGATTCTTTTAATAGAATCGTTAAACAATGTTTTTAGAGTATTCGTTAACAAAACCTAAATTATAAAATCAATACAATATTAAACATGCATTTACACTGATTGGGAAAATGAAAACAAATACTCTATAGCAACTATCCGTCTCACTTAATAAAACAAGTACAACATTGCCATATTTCTTGAGTTTTTCTTTTTCTTCATAGGTTTTCTTTTACCTCAATGTTATACATTAAATGTTGGTAGCACTCTTAATCGAGTACAAAACATTTAAAAAAATAATTTGATATCCGATTCAAGACATGATTAATCTGATGGGTTACTCCTACCGTCCACTTACTATACTCAAATATTGTATCTATTTCGAGTTTAATTAGACACTAGTTGAAAATAAGAAGTGGTGAATAGATTAGTTAGTTGATAGTAGAAGGAAATAATTAGCTCAAAAACCTATAGCTTAATTAAACTCAAGTTGATTGAATGTGGTATGCATAATTGGGGTAAGATAAAACAAATGTCTGTGGAGAGTAACAGTCTAAGAATTTATTTGGGAAAATGAAAAACGTGTAATTATTTTTGGAGACAGATATGGACCTACATTTTAAATAAACACATTCCAAAAGTCCTAATATTGCGAAGGGCCTTTTTTTAAGCCAGTACTAGCTCTGTGATGTAAGTTAAAATAGGACAAGTCACGCTTGTTGAATAGTATATTCATTAATTATTATATCGAAACTTTCTTTGGGTTGTGCCATTTGAGTGGGCTTGCCAGTGCCACCTTCTGCTGATCCTTTTCCTTAGATCAACACTTTGATTTTAACAAATCCACTGTGATATCAAACTCGCGCTAATATTATAGTGATGACGGGCTGCAACTCCAGAGGAGATGGTGTACCAAATAATAGTGGACTAGTTAAGGTTAATGAGCTCAAGGGCATGTCAATTCTCAAACATGACACAATACTTGTTTGGATTTGCGTTTGCCTAACATTTCTCGCGCCCTCATGTTCCATGAACGTGAATTTTGTGAAACTAGAATTCCCAGCTTCTATTCATACGCGCATTTGATGCCATTTGGATGTAGTTCCAAACAGGTTAATAGATTTGACTCCAACCTTTAAAACTCGTGGTGTGGACTTGAGATCGAATCATCATATATAGTAATAATACCAAAGAAAATTGAATTAATTATGACCATTAATAATAGATCAACTTGGTAGAGCTTTAAGTTGTGATAGGAGATCCCTTAAAAAAAAAACTTGTGATAGGAGATGTGGTGTTCACATCTCTTGTTGATCCTAAATACTGATTTTTTATTTTTTTTTGACAATGATAAGTTATTAGTTTTGTGTACTTTTCTTAGCAATAAAACATTGTAATTGTACGTAACTTTTTCTTGTTATAAATGGGAATTGAATCAATGTTATATTATGTTTTTCTCTCTTTTGTCACCGGTCTTGTGACTACGGTCAACAACTGCATTCACTATTGTACAGGCATAACCAGAATGTGTAGCAGCTAAAACAAAGACCGGGGTCCCAAAACTCATAAAAACAGGACAATGTTCAAACATGAGAGTCAAGCACAGAAACTAACAGTCTTTTTGGTTGGTTAGAGAGTAAAGAAAAAAAAAGATAATAAGTAAATTCTGATGAAATATGTGACCTAACTCATTCTTACAAAATTGATTCATAAGGTGAAGAGTGTATTTTCTCAATACACCCTCCCAGTGCATGGATAGGTAGGTGACTCTCGAATTCGAGGAGCACTGATATCATTTTAGAAATCGTCGTTGAACCTAACACAACTCCACAAAACCAACTTATAAGGTGAGGATTGTCACCACGTATAAACACATGTTCATGTCATCTTTTGTCCGATGTGGGACTCTTTAACTCACATCCTCACAACCAACATTATTGAGCTTGGTTCGTGGACATAAATTGTGAATGGTTCGATACCGAAGACTAGATAACAAGTGACACAATGAATCTTAACGAAGAGACTCTAATACCATTTTAGAAATCATAGTTGGACATAACACAACCCAAAAAACTGACTTTTGTGATGAGGATTGCCTACACTTATAAACGCATGTTATTTTTTTAAAGATTACTCCTCCTACTACTACTATCCACTTTCGATCCTCTAATGGTAAGTAATTATTAGTAAAAGTAAAGTACTATTAACATGTCATGCGTATATGTATTCTTAAATAATGAATTGAATTTGAGTAAGCACACAGATTGTACATGTACATGGATAGAATAAAGCGCCACAACATGCGATATGCTTTCAAATTCCAAAACTCACACGGGCAGCTGTACTATAACTATGCTAGCTGGGATTCACTTCATTTCCTTCAAATTCACAACATCAATGTCTTTAACTATAGTACTTTTTTTTTAAACTATTGTCACGTACATAAATTAATACTAGTATTACTACATTCAAGCTGACTATACTATTTGTACATTAATTAATTTTGGTCCTTGAGTGAGGTTGCTTTGACAACTTTGTGAAATTTCTTAGTAGTATCATCCAAGAATCACCATGAGTTGTCAAAAACATTAACAAGAACAAGTTGTATCCTTTCATATCTCAAGGTCACACGAACGTTTATCCTGTTAAATTAAATAACCTTATGTCCTGCACAAAATTCCTACAATGTACTCCCAAGTAGTAGTGTTCTATATATTAAAGATTATTCTAAGAAATATATATAATTATGTATAGAGGATGCTTCCTTCTGAGAATAAACAAGAGATATTGTACGTTATTAAGAAGTCAAGTTATGTGCAAATTTATTGGGTTTTCCTATGTTTTAACCTGTTACATTTGGAGTAAAAAATAAATTAAATCAAATTTGAAGATGGTTCCAAACTTTCAATTATAAAAATATATTTGTTTTATTGCTTGACACTCACGTTGGCTCCTTGCCCTTCTATAGGGACAAATCATTTTAATCTCCAAATGGCAATCATGTTAAGAAGATTCATTTTTCATCAATTAATTATAATTATACATTGTCATTTTGTATTGCTAATGGATGCTTTGAAGAGCACATGAAAATGAAATATGTAAAGTAAATTCGGTGGAGATAAGCTATTGGGGAAACTCATTAGAGGTAGCTGCATAGTTTCTGAATATGTGCATTACAAGTTTTTTCTAATTCAATTAAGTGTTTTGGTTTTGCGTTGATAAAATATGCTTTTGAATGAATTGATGTTGTAAAATTAATTTTAATTAAATGTTAATTGTATGTGATGTGATGTATATTTGGATACTTTCACTTAAAATGAATTGAACAATAAATTCGAATGTAAAAATTACATTTGAAATCAAAAGCTATAAATCATAGTTTCAAATCATAATCAATTCTAAAGGAAAAATGAATTCCAATTAACATCAGGAAAACATATCAAAATCAAGTTTAAGTGTTTGAAATCACTTTTGGTCTCATGGAATACCCAAACACACTAAATCAGTTAAAAAGAGCTTTGAACCAATTTAACAACAACCAATTTAAAAAATAGGACCTTTTAAATCAGTTACGATTATGAGAATGATTTTTCTTTGTAGCAATTTTTTGTTTATATTTAGGATTAGTAGATCAAGTGTAAAAAAAAGGACATAGAATCAAAAGACAAATAACATCGCATATATTTGTATCAAAGGCTAATGATATTTCTCGCGAAAAAATGTTTCACGAGAATGTATCACGACCAATGAATTTGTTAATTTTGTAACTGCAGCGTTATCAGTGCTCTTGCAATAGCAGTGTTTCACGAAATCACCCATGATTTCCTCAAAAAACAAGATCCAACAATGACACCTTTGTGGTCTATTTTTTCACTGCATTTAGCAGTGCTCTTGCATCAACATGAAACCAGTAACTATCAAAAGAATGAAAATCACCAAGCATTTAACCAAAAAAATTTATTCATCACTCATAAAAGAAAACCAAAACAATCATTTAGGAAAAATATTTAAGATAGACAAAAACTTGAGAAACACTAAACCAGATTATTCTCCTCTATACCGGAATAATATGATGACTTAGGCACATTTCTTGCCATTCATCATCATCCTTGTAAACTCATTCAAATCTATAAGACCATCTCCATCACCATCAACACCTTTCACCATTTTCTTACAAGCACTAAGGCTA
>Ga0099826_10001465_pt1 | contig 14198 bp, 8 predicted proteins | sample Mtrugardesep15_FD_76830 | JGI IMG/M metagenome (GOLD analysis project Ga0099826, IMG submission 76830) | Root nodule microbial communities of legume samples collected from California, USA - M. trunc garden sep15 | ecosystem: Host-associated > Plants > Roots > Nodule | place: USA: California... | reverse complement strand
ACCCATTCTAGAGCAGATAATAAACCAAGAGCTTCTCCTATATGAACATCACATATCAGACTAAACCATACAGTTTTAGCTAAGACAAACGTACCTGTGTCATCTCTTATACACATTCCTATACCAACCTTGTTTAAGTGCTTAGAGAAAGAGGCGTCGATATTGCATTTAAATCGACCTACAGCTGGTTTCTTCCACTTTGACGTATCAACAGCGGTATATTGTACCCTTGAAGGTTGCTGCTGAAAGGATTTAGCTGCTCTCCAATCTTATAAAAGTACTTTTGCACGTTCCAAAACAGCAACCTGCGCTTCAGTCACATCATTCCAAACCTTGTTGTTCCGTTGCTTCCAAATACTCCAAAGAATGCAGCAGAACAGCGCTGCCTCATCACCATTTAAAACCTGCAGCAATTGGAAAATAACACTTGCATTCTCCTGGCCTTGATTTATCACATTATTCTCAGTATTAAAGAAATCACACATGCTCCAAATATTGCAGCTACCAGGGCATCGAAAGAAAATGTGAAAGCTGTCCTCCTCCGTCAGATTACATAAAGCACAAGTCGGATCACAATTAACCCCTTTTTCTTTAAGGCGTAAACGTGTTGGTAAAGTGTTGCGACAAACACGCCATATGAAGTTCTTCACCTTGGGAGGAACTTTAAGCTTCCAGATCAGATCCCAGTTACCTTGTGCCTTAAAATGATTGACATCAAGTAATTCTTGCATACACATTTTATATGCACTTCTAACAGAATACTCACCATCATTTTCCTTTGTCCAAACAAGCCTATCATCATGAACTGAGGGATACAAAGGCGTATTCACCACCTGATTCACTATATGTTGATCAAAAATAAAAAGAAAGGAACATTTCAAGCTTTATCTTCTGGAATAATGCAATCCGAAACTTTGAGATTATCAAAAGGTGTTGAACCGTGATTTTGAAGCGTAAGGTATCCATTACCAACAAGCCAGTTATTATTCCAAATTGGAATTGAGGACCCATCACCTATCTTCCACCTGCTTCCCGCTCTAAGGATGAACTTGGCATTACAAATACTTCTCCAGACAAAACTTGGTTTATGCACCAAGGGAGCTTCAAAGAAATTACTATGCAGAAAATATCTTGCTTTGTACATTCTAGCAATAAGCGTTTGAGGATTGGTCATAATTCTCCACCCCTGCTTACCAAGCATTGCAAGATTAAAGGTCCCTAAACTCTTGAATCCCATGCCTCCATCTTTTTTGTGCATAGATAATCTGTCCCATGACATCCAATGGATACCTTTACTTTGAGCACCTGAATGACCCCACCAGAATGAATTCATCATCTTTTCAATCTCATCACAAAGAGATGACGGTAAAGTGAATAAACTCATAAAATATGTGGGAATAGACTGGAGGACATATTTAATTAAAACTTCGCGTCCTGCTTTGGAAAGACATTTACTGCTCCACGAGTTAATCTTCTTCCACACCCTATCCTTGATAAAATTAAAAGTTGTTTTCTTGCTTCTTCATATCATAGATGGCAGACCAAGATACTTACCAGTGCCCAATACAGCTTGGACTCCAAGAATATTAGCTATACTATTATGAAAAGAACATCATTGTCTAACGTTGAATACTTAATGGTTAACACTAATTGAGATCAAAAACAAACAATTTTTTCCAATTAGAGAGAAGAACAGAAGAAACATATAAGTAAAGAGAAGAATCGGTGGTAATGGTTAGAAGAGGGAATAGCTATCTCTATGCGGTGACGAGAAACCCTATTTTTTGGGGTTAAAGGAGACAATATTATTTTGATAGCGTTGTCCGTCTTTATGTAGTTTTATTTCTTATTATTTTATTATTCATTTTTTAAAAGGAAATATGTAAGATATAAGTATCACTGTTGGAATATAAGTTAGCCATATGCGACACATATCTGTCATATTTTTTTTTGCAAAAAATATATATTAATTGCCCGACACTTCTCCAATACATGTATCAGAACGTATCGGTATCGGATACGCGTCAGACTTGATTCTTCATCATTTTTAGAGTATTAGGGCTTCACAGGTCGCAACGAAGTGTTGCTCATTCATCAAGAACCGGATCATCTTCCTCAATAAAGTTGTTCTTGTGTTTTCACTTCTTGAATTGAAGAGAAGAATATGTCTAGAAGAATAAATGTGATTGCAGAGAAAAGATTGAAGGAGAAAGGACGAGCTTGAATAAGTGTTGAGTTTGTAGAAACCAAAATCTGAATAATGAATATTGTATATATAACTAATTTATGCAACTGAATGAGTGTTGGGTATATACCGAACAGAAAATCAACTAACTGAAAACATAATGTTTAACAGAAATATATAACTGAATTTAACTAACTTCATTGTAAATAAAACAAAGAAACCGTTGGCAAAGTACGCTAGCTTTTTTTTTCTTGGACAGTTCTTGAGAAATTGATACATGCCCAATATCTTACTTTGCTTCTATTTAAAAGTTTCTGCGTTGAAATAACAAGAATTAAAATCCACTTTACAAAACTAATTATATTTTGTGTCTAAGCTAACCTTGTTCATCATGTTCCACTGACCAACTTGTGTCATGATATTTCATGAGTGATAAAAGATAAAAGATTATATGAATAGAATGTGATAACCACAGTGTATGGATGATCCTACAAACTATACACAACCAAACCATATAGTAGATTAATTACATAACAATTTCTTGCACTGTGATGCTGCTAGTTTTATGATTCATATGCATAAGATTAATTGCATCTAGCAGCAGTTTCCATCTTATTTTCTTGTTGAATCAATTTCTCAGTGATGCTGCCAGTGTTATGATTCATATGTATACGTGCCTTGAGCTACCAAATAATTATGATACTAACAGAAATATCTTATCTTATACACAAATAGTGTGACATATATCAATGCATTAATATTCCTGCATTTTGCATGACATTCCTGCATTCAGATGACATTCTTGCAGAACAACTTCATTGGTGCATTTATATATTTCCCGCACTACGTTGCACGAATGTGATAGAATGAGCAATACTCGTCCCAATGTATTGTGCTCCAATCAAAGTAGCTTTGTAATGGGAAAAATAGTTCATAGATGTTACACAGCTATAAGTAAAACGAAGAAAGTGATAGAATGAAGGATGATCATAAATTACTTAAATTTTCAATGCTCAAACAGTACTTCATGTTTCTTCTCTAATGCTATTTTATCGGAACTTTTAACTGCAGTAGCACCGGTCCAAGAAAGTAAAAGAACGTAGGTAGTAATTTAATATGGTACACACACCTACACAACAAGTTTCATGAGCTGCCGAATTAGAAAATAAACAATACAGACACCAAGAGGGAGTTAGAAATGATGCACAAAACTCAAAGATTTTCTTTGCGTGATTGCATGCATATATCAAGCATCAAATAGAAGTCCCCCCTTCCAGGCGTATCCTCTTGGGACCTGTCTCTTCAACTTGGTTGCAAGCCGTTCCGCCCCTGTTTTCCTTGGCCTCTACTAAACATCTTTTGTAAGGTTTGAACCCTGTTCGACGAGTCTTAAGCTTACCTTGTCCAAGACCCATGGTTAGAAATCCCTCCTCATTGTTATTTTGTACAAATGGTAGGTTTTGCTGTGCCTGGTCACAATTACAAATGCATTTCTTGCTCTCAAGGTGATCTTTGTGGTCTGTTTTTTGCTCGCTATCCTTCATGTTGTCCATCTGACTATCCTTATTTATCAAATCATGAGGAGGTGAAAAGCTTTGGGGCAACACCTCTCTGGAGAATAGAGCCCGAAAGGCAAGTCGTCCCTGTAAAAAAGTTGGCGTAAGGACAAAAGCAATACATGCATACAACACATTAAATTACATTTCATTGCGAGGTATATCGATACCTCTTCAGACACCTCCTTCCAAGAATCAAGAAGGTTGCTAATGCTTCTATATCGACGACTACTAGGATCGGTAGCTAAATGGTCCGCATCAGGTATTTTAGATTCTTCCTTTTCTTTCTCATCCTTCTCTAGCGCATCAGTCTCTTCACAGCTAGAGGTTGTGTTGGAACCACAAGAAGACCGGTCTATCAGTTTTCTGCCCTCCATTTTGTTGGAATCAGGGTTCTCCGAAATTGGTTGGTTTATATCAAGATTAATAGTGGCCTTTGATGAAGTATTTAACTTAGCATCTCCACTCTCCTCTGATTCAGATGAAGAAACAGCTGGTGACTTAGAACCTGAATGTTGAGCTTGCAAAGCTTCTGAGTTTTCTGGATCTAGTAACTGATCTTGCAGAGGAGGATTTTGTAGTGTAATATCTCCTTGATCTGTCTTAGGTGGTTCTTTACTAATATTTGTTGATGGAGCTACGGTAGTTGATGCAGGAGGACAGGCAAAAGATGTATGGAGTGGAGCACACAGAGGAAGCAGTCCATGAGCTGCCCACCATGCAGTTGCAGCAGCTACTGTAGCAGCTGCAATAGCTGTTACACTAGGAGGTGAACCAATTTGTCTAGATGGGAAAGATCCTTGAGAGCAAGCAGGAGAATCGGCTGAAGATTCTACATTTGCATACGGCCAAAACGTAGCAGCAAAACTTGCTGCAGCATGGGCTGCAGGGTGTTGCAGCAAGGTAGAGACAATAAGACTTGAAAATGTAGAAGACATGTTGAGAAAAGATTGGTAATCAGCATGGTTTTGTGCAAATGGAGGACAAGGAGGAAATGATTGATGAATAGAGGATCGTGCCATGTTATTTTGATTTTCACTTGTGTTTGATGCAGCTGGATTTGCGAAGAGATTAGGCTGCACATTAATCCCTCCTATTGGCTGAAATGTGGAGTCTTGAATCAACATATTTTGTGATGGACTTTGAGTACTAGTTCCAAGGTTCCCATCAACAACGTGCACAGTGATATGTCTTGGGTAATTCTGATTACTTTGCATCTCATCAATTGTTAATGCTGAAGTAAGACCATCTGTTTTCTCAGATTGAACCGATTTAGGAGAACATGAATTCTCCAACTTAGAGGTTCGACAAATGCCATCAGTCTTTTGTGTGTGTTTGCCATCATCTATCTTCAACATCTGATTTTCAATCTCAGTAGTGGGAAAAGATTCATTTGTTTCATCTCGTGTTATTGCCTCTTTCACTGAAGGTGTAAACCCCCTTATGGTGCAGGAATTTGTCTGTGGCACTGACATTGAGATTGAACTTTTGATTGCCGAAGATATAGAAGAACAGGGTGCCTCCTTGAGGATTGTTAATACTTTTAAGCAATTTTCATCGTTATTTTCTTTTACCGTCGTTGGCCTTTCCTCATCTTTATGGTCCTAAAAAATGAGGAATGCGTAGAGTGATTTCATTGAAAGGAAAACACAATTTATTTGACAAGTGAAATATAAAAAGTTAATATTGACCTCTAGAAGTGATTCTTTCTCAAAATCCATTGCTTGTTTACCATGTGAAGATGCAATTGCAATAAGTGGCTTTCCATACTTTGCTCCACTATGTAATGTTGATGTACCAACATTGGTCTTGCGAGGATAAGGATTGCTTGGTTTTCTTTTGGGCCGTGGAGGGGGAATGTCTATATCAAGAGCTTGTCCTAATGCAGCACCTTTTACAAGTGCTTCCTTCTCCAACTGAAAGTAAAAGTTTTTAAGAGTATACTCAGTGGTGAGGTTTTACAAATTTATTTGAAAATCACTAATTGGGGCAGTTAAGCATTGCTGCTCAAAATGCTATATAGATATGTAATAGCTCTAACACTAACATTCCAATGATTCCAACTATATGGTAGAAAATCCTCTTAAATAAAATTGACGGTAGAAAATTTGTAAATTTTCTTAGATGTCTTGGAAAATATTACTTTGACTAAAAACCTCTTAGATCTATATCACGTATAGGTGTAGTCAAAGCATCACTCATAAGGAGTTTGTGAGTTTGAAATTGACTATAGTTTAATGGAAAAGAGATACAATTTGATTGGCTCATTATAGACTCTAATGATGTCGGGAGTTATTGACTTCAGCTCATCCAAGCCAGAAAATGCAGTTATATGGAACAAGTAAGGTCAATTAAACAGTCTCCACTAAATAGCGCACAGTTCCATATATTATGATTTACAGAAGCCACCGACATTAACTTGTACACAAACATGACCCAAACTTCGATACGAATCGAACACAAAAGCAAGTTTGATAAACTAAACCTAAAATTTTTTTATAAAAAAATCAAATAAAAAGACTTTCACTTTATATTTTTTCTGAGGAACTGTTTTTCCAATAAAAAAATTTCTTCTTCTTTGCCGATAACTAGATAAAACAATCATGGGTTCAGAACAAACATATTGGACATTACTTTGTAGCTAGCTAATAGAAGAATTAAACATGAATTTAAGGGAACATACAGCTTGTAAATTCCATTTAGATCTAAAAAGCCTTATAATAAAAGTAGGTTGTGAAATCCAGAAAAGGTATTAGAACGAGAAACAGAGCCCCATGAGATGACTATCCATATAAGTTGTATATCTAATCCTGTAAAGGATCTTCTGTTTTTAAAATCAAATTATTAAACCAAGCATAACAGCTCTTCTATCCACACATGACATTAAAGCTGGGGAGGGTGAATTGGACCTTCCCCTTATGATTACTAGTTAACCTTATATCCAGTCAGCAGTAAAAAAAATAAAAATAAAACTAATATCCAGTCAACAGTATACCCCAAAAGCAATGTCTTGAACAAATTATAGTTTATTATCTCATCAAGTTTTTCAACCATGGTTGCAAGCAGAAAATTCAGTGAACATTTCAAAAGGTTTCTCTTTGTGATGAGTTATTAATCATCAATTATTTTCTCATATTTAAGAAAAAAAATCTCATTAAGCTCGCTACTTTTCTTAAAACTCTATAAATCATATTTTTTCACAAAAGTATCAAGTTCTCATAATCAAGTGTACTTCACCCAATTGTCATTGCTATCTACCCCACATCTGAGATGGCACAAATTCTAGAGAAATTGAACAAAAAAAGGGGGGCTGGCTTGACCAAGCAATCAAATTGACTACTTGACCAAACCAGCCCCCCTTTCTCTTGTATCACTTTTTTCTTCTATAAAATAAATTATTTGTTTATGCATGTCTTCATTCATTTGCGGGCTCCATTAATTGCATCTCCTCATCTTGTCAATATAGGCACCAATAAAAGGGTTGAGCGTAATACAGAAATGATAAGTGCATAAAAAAATGTAAATCGTATGAAGTCCTAAGACTTATATATCTTTCATATTTTTCTTCACCTAAGTTACAAAGTTCGAACACATTTTGAGTTCTCAGTAATTGCAGTTTATGTAATGTATTCTCAGCACTGGTAACGGATTGGTAAAGGCTGTAAAAATGAATAAGTGCTATACATTATCAGTGATTCAGTCGAGTTGATTACTGCCTCGTTATAGGTACCTACAAACTTTTGTTTATATAATATATATTTCAAGGGAAATGCTAACAAGTGCCTTGCCAACAAGTAGAAAAAATTTAAGAAGCTCGAAATAGAAACTTTGTCTTGGAAATTGTGTATTCAACATATTGAAAAATTAAAAAGCAACTTTTTCTACAAATTTTTTTTGCAATTGTTTCCTTTTTTTTATTCTTTAACAAGGGGTACTTGTTAACACGACCCTTCTAAATATAGCAAGAGTACCCCGAGGTAGCTAGAAAATTAAAAAAAAAAATGATTTAATGTGATATTTACATAGAAAACATGTGTCCAAGATGCTATCTAACTCTCTTCTCAAGCTGACTCATATATGTCATATGAAGCAGACTTACTATATGTTTGGTTTGTAAATAGAAAGCTGAATTCGATGTTATGTAAGTGTATCGTGTTTGTTATAGGTAAGTTTCGTATCACGGATATCTCCCAATTTCAATTGTAGGATGATTTCCCTAGTCATGTAAGTTTACACACAGCTACGACCATTTCACATTATTCATCTTCTGCACTTGATCTTACAACTACGTTCTGCTTCTCGCTGCTCCATGAAATCAGGTTTCCTCCAATAAGAACAATATATTCAAAAGTGGATCTCACATTTGATGGTGATCCTACCTAGTCACTAACAGAGTGACAAGTTACTTTGGCATTGCCTTTATCTTCATACATATGATAGTCCTTATCCAGAAGCATTTAGGAACTAGATAAAAGGCGATATTAAGTATGATGAAAGTGAGATAGTTGAGTCTACCCACAATATGCCAATATCTTCCCTGAGTGTTTCAACGACACCCCTGTCCCAAAAGAAGTTTGACATTAGGCAAAAACTGAGCACATTGGTCTCAGTAAGAACATTCAGAGCATACTTTGTTGGTTACCATAGGAGAATTGGAAAAATTCAATCCCTAAGAAGTATTTGAGAGGTCCCATGTCTTTAATCTGAAACTATTTGAAGAGATAGCATTAGAGCTGCCGGATATTATTCACGCTGTCACTAGTAATGACGATGTCATCAACATAGACAACAAAATAAATCCACAGGCCGAAAGGAGAATGAATGGAGAAGACAGAGTGATCAGCTTCACGCCTGTAAATGCCAAATCTTATTAATGCGGAGCTTAAACGTCCAAATCAAGCACAAGGAGAGTGCTTCAAACTATAGAAAGAGAGACTAAGCCGACAAGCAAGGCAAGAATCACCAAAAATTGTAAAGTCAGGAGGCTGGAACATATAAACTGCTTTGTGCAATTCCTGCAAGAAGGCATTTCTAATATCCAGCTACTGAATAGGCCAGTGATACATAGCATCCATGACAAGGGTAAGTCGCATAAATGATTTCATCCATATGGGGAAAGGTGTCACAGGAATGATCTCTTAAAGGAGAGCTTGCCACCCACGGCGGACCTACCCGGCTCGAGGGATTAGTCTCTGCAGTTTTGCGCAGAGGTTACCCGGTTCACACATATAAAAAAAGGTGTCTCCATAAGATCTGACTATCAATATGACCATGCAGTCCAACTGTCACCCTATAAAACCAATTGCAGTCTTAGAAGGTAAGGGAACAAGTTCCCAAGTGTCGTTGGAGTGTAATGCTTCCATTCATCTAGCGTCACTTGGGATCAGCTATGGCTTCACTTATTGGCTTAGGAATAAACAAAGTCTTAAACAAAGACAAAGAAGACTAGGAAGGAGATAAACAATAAAATGAAAGGTACAAACATGGAGAGGATAAGGATTGCGAGAGCAATGAATACGTGTATGTAGTTCCATAGGAAGTTCAGGTGCATATGACGTAGGTAGGAGGGTGGTTGGGGTAGAAGATATGGTTAGAGGATCAGTTGAATGAAGTTTCGTTCGAAATTTGATCATTGTTGGTAGGTTAGCAAAGAAGGTGAGGCAGAAGCCACTATACTGGAGTTGGGACAACACCTGGAATATCCAGAAGGTCCGCAATGAAATTGGCATCAAGTACACCAAGAGAAGAACAGAAGGGGGGAAGTCTAAAATAATGGCGTCAGCAAAGACAATATATAGTTGATGTTGAGGATAAAAACAACGATAGCCCTTTTGGATGTATGAGTAACCCAAAAACATACATTTTAAAAATTTCCCAAAGCTTATCTTTACCTAGAGTGCAATCGTGAACAAAACGTTGTGCAACCAATGACACTGAGAGTAACACGGCATAGATCTTGTTGGAGATATAATGGAGAGTTGGGAGCCTGACTGTGAAGAATAGAGGAAGGCACATGGTTGATAAGATAACCTATTGTGAGAAGTAGAAAGAAAAATATTCGCACGTCTTAGAATTTGTGGTTGAGCCTAACATAGCCCCAGAAAAGCGGCTTGTGAGGTGAGGACTGCCCTCACTTATAAACATCCGTCCAGACCATCTCTTATCCAATGTGGGACTCTTCACCACACCCGCTCAAGCCCATCACTATTGGGCTTGGTGTGTGGATAAAAATGGTGGACGACCCGATAGCAGATGGCCCAGCAGATCTTGGATAGGCTCTGAAATAATTGATATTGCAGGAGCATGTGGCACTTTAATCATTACTAGTGTGAAACTTCCATCAGATGATGGTGAAGTTCTTTGAGAGGCACGAAAGAATTTGCTAGTAAACTGTGTATTGCAAGTCGCATTTCTTGGTATAATTTCATGCCTCCCCCAAGAGACACTCATTGGGATCCCTAAAGGAACCCTGTAGGCAAAGCATAGCAAGTAGTGATGCAACTTGGGTGGGCTCTCCTCTAGACACTACAAGATATCGTGTTTGTTAATAATATTCTTAGGATAATAAGACTCAAAACATGGTGGCTTATCACGTGTACAGGAGCATCACTCATTCTCCATCACCTACTATGTGATTAAAAAAAGGCTTCCATGTTATAAGTATTTGATGTTTTTGGAATACAAGTACGAAAACATTATCTGTATAAGGATATGATTGGTTTGTTTTTTCATTTTTTAGTCGATATGTTTTCACTGATAATCACAAAGATGCCATTTTTTTTTCTTCATTTAAAGGATATCTATCATCATCTCTATAATCAGTCTCTCCATTTCTTATTACTCAATGTGCTGGATTTCAACTCCCAACAAATTCATTTAATTTTTTCAATCCATTGTTTGATGCATCTTGATTCATCAACGATCGTTTAAAACCAGGCTAACAAACCAATATAGCAACTACTGACCATTTTTCAAAATAATATTTTAATATTGAAGAAATGGTGGTTTCCAGTGTCGCCGTGTTTGAGTTTCAGCAAGAAAGTTGGTCAGATTGTTAGAGTTTATTTAGATTTTTAATTTGAGACCCCAGCACCAGTTGATGCCTTTGATTGTGAGTTGTATAGAGTAAAAGTGAATCAAATAGTACAGTTAACTGATTGGTGATCAATAAACCAACAGTAGGCGAAAATAAAGCATGAATTGAATTGAATTGAAATAAGAAAAAAATTGAGCATATATTTGGAGGTGAGAGAGGAGAGGGTACCAATCGACCTTTGAAAAGAATTTCTGCGCATGGCTCCTGATTTGCACAGCAGTCTTTGTTCCTATATGTTCTGCTTGAGCAAGGGGGGTGGGAGAGAAAGAGAGATGGAATTAAGATATGAGTGATTAAATTAGTGGCATTATCTGAAGAAAAAAATAGAAAAAATTATTACCTTCTATACGCTGCCATGCTCTGCCATATAGCTTGAGGGCTTCTAGAAAACGATTATGTTCGTCTTCTGTCCATCGTTCTCTTTGTTTTGTGATTGTATATGGCTTTCTTGTCTGCAAATATTGTGTGTGTATGTATGTAGTTAGATTGATTGATTGATGTTATGTATGGAAAGGAAAGTGAAGCAGTAGTTAGTGACCTTGAGAACCACATCTTCTCCAGAGGAGTATGCTGCTGCATCCATGAGATGAGATGAGATGAAGTTCAGATCTTGTTCCGCGGTTTGGTGTTTAGTGACATGACATGAAGCAGAGCAGAGGAAATAGTAAGGATGATGATGTTGTTGGTTACTGCAAGCAAAAGAAACAGAAAGAATAGGTAGAGATCCGTCTCTGTTTTAATTGAAAAGGTAAAAATAAATAAATAAAGATTGAAATTATAATAAGCATCCAATCCACCGCTAGCAACATATAGAGATAATCAGCTCAGCTGAAATCTCACCAAAACGAAGTCCACAGCGCCAAAACCTGAACGAGAGAGAAGTTTAAGATGAGTGATTAACTTATTTATTAGAAAAGAAGGAAAAGCAGAAAGTACCTTTCATGTTGAACAAGAAGAAGAATTCAACACCGGATGAGTCATATCCGGATGAATTATTTAGATCAGAATCAAAAATGAAGAATAAGATAAGATACACAGTTTGTAGCAGCAAGCAATAGTAAGTAAGTTGAGAAGGAAGGGAGCAACCAACAACAACAACTACATCATCACAACACCAGAAACATCCACAACCAATCTCAGCCACTACAATTTCCAACCTATTTTTTCATTTTTTATTTTTTTTAATTTGATTTGAGGTCCCTATGGCCTCAAGAGTTTAACTACGTTGGATGGTAACAAGTGTCATGAATTTAGTGGCTAGTCATACAAACGCCCAACTTGTACTTTTCTCTTTGGAAATGAAATGAAATCTCACCCACAAAACTGATGGGCATGGGATTTCGTCCGTAAAAAAGTGTCTGCCAGCTGTCATTTGTGGACCCAACGCTTCTTTGCTTACGTGGCATTTCTTAACAACCGGTTACTTCTGTACGGACCCTCTCTCCTCGTGGTCTTCTTTTCTTACAACGTCACATCTCCCTTTTCACTAACCGGTACGTGCCATTGCCTTCACAATTAATTAATTAAATTAATTGTTTTTTTAAGAAGTTAAATTAGTTCATCTAAATTAGTATTAGAGATAATTGAACCTAAGACTTTGAGAATGAACACAGTCTCAGGTAGAGGTGGCCAGAAAAACTGAAAAAACCAAACTGAACTACTGAACTGAACCAAAAAATCCTGAACTATTACTAACAGTTTTGAAACTGAACTGATACAGTTCAGTTTGGTTCGAAACAATTCAATTCGATTCAAAACAGTTCGGTTCAGTTTGGAACAATTCAGTTCAGTTTGAAACACTTTAGTTCAGTTCAATTATATTAAATTTAGCAAACAGTTCAATTTAGTTCGGTTCAGTTTTCATCTTAAACCGAACCATACACACCTCTACTCTCAGGTCTCAAGTCAATACCACCAAACTAACTCAAGTGGGTTTAAAAACACTTTTATGCTTTGTTTAGTTCTATCAAGTTGTGTAGAAATAAACAAGTGAAAGAGATGTCGAAAGATATAAAAAAAATGTAAGAAATATAGTAGATCGAATGTTTTTATAAGAAGACAAAAATTCTCTTGTTTAAATAAATGTTCAAATTATCAAGTAGAAATTCATAATGTATTCATTATACAAAACTTATCATTTAAGGTTGCATATGCTTTTTTTATCAAGCAATTTAATGACTAAAATTTCACACTAACCTCAATTCAAAACTTTTGCGTGTATTTTTCTCTAACAATGTGACAGTTAATCTTAAAGGAGACATTGTAATTCACATGTAACAGTTGCAATGCCGTGATACTTAGCTTTTGATTAAAACTTAAATATTTTGATATGTTTCTGGTGTCCTCCGGGATATCAGATATTTTTCTACAAAGAAACATGTAACCTGCTCAATCAACATCAGAAAATCCTAAAAAATGAATGGTTGAATCTTTGGGAAAGAATAGGCCACGACCTAAACAACTTTTGAGGTATCTCAAAATTCATAAGGGTTTGTTTGGTTTAACGGATGGAAAGGGTTGTGAGAGATTTTAAAATTAATTTATCTTTTTGCCTTTAAAATTTACCTAAGAATTATTTTAAGTTTTAACCTTAATTTAAGGATTTTGTCAAAAAAGAAAACATTAATTTAAGGATAATTTTGTCAATGCAATAATGACACACTTCTCCTCCTCTACAAAAACACTCCAATTTAGGGGAATGGATCCTCTGCAGGGTCCATGAAATCTGAACCTTTGAACAAAAATAAATGCTTGAAAATATAAATGTTAAAACCTTAAAATTAGGAAAGATAATGAATTTAATGGTGTAGATTCCCACTGTAGAAAACTGGAGAAAAAACACACAAGAGGTGATTCACTCCCCCAATTTAAGGGAACACAATAAACGAGTCTAGGAGGGATTTTGCTCATCTCCCCCTTCCTTTCTAATAATTGAACCAGACAATATTTTATCCCCTTCCCTCCTCACCAAAAAACTTGAACCAAACAGACACTAAGACAACAATGTGATGAGCATGGGTGAGTTTGGTTAAGAATTAACTAAGCTGCTAACCAATGAAGGTTATATTTGGTTTGGTTGTATTGAGATATAACAATTTTCCAACTAATTTCTATATGATGAAATGTTTTCGTAAGGAACACTTTGTTGTGATGCAATTTGGAAGAAGGGTCAAAGAGAATAAAAAACAGGCTTAAAGACAATGAGATGACAATCAGAGAACGAATGTAAGCAATATTTTCTTTGACAAGTAGAAATACCATACTTAGAGTGTGATACTTCAACACCAAAGAACTATTTGAGTTGGCTCAAATCTTTGAACTTGAATGAATCATGTAAGATGTTTTTGATGAACGTGAACTT
>Ga0099826_10001464_pt1 | contig 14198 bp, 10 predicted proteins | sample Mtrugardesep15_FD_76830 | JGI IMG/M metagenome (GOLD analysis project Ga0099826, IMG submission 76830) | Root nodule microbial communities of legume samples collected from California, USA - M. trunc garden sep15 | ecosystem: Host-associated > Plants > Roots > Nodule | place: USA: California... | reverse complement strand
TATATATATATATATAATGAGTTTCAAATCAGGAAACTGCATGTAAGGAAAATTTGTATTTAGTTTTTCTTTTCAATAGATATAAATAAATGATCATGCTAGCATATTTCCTAAAACAAAAAGCAACTCCAGTTATTTCATCTGCTAACATACAATAAAGAAATTCCAATTTTTTATATGTTCTTTGATTTAAGCTAGTCGGAGTTACAATGTCATTACTATTCGAAGTAATTCAAAGTAACGTTACTTCAGCGAAACTTAATATCGTGAATAAATTTACTTGCTTAAACTTGCGATCAAACTATAATATAAATAAAATTTAATATGCGAGTTAAAATTGCGAGACTCGACATGAGTTTTTAAGAGTTGTAATTTGAGCAAAAATGTGTGAGTCACTTCAAAGATAATGTGTTAGACCTTATTTAAGATATACTATCGTTGTGTTGCACCATTGAAGATGCTCTTATGATACTCTCTTCGATCATTATTATAAACAAATAAAATATTAAAGATGAAGTGAATAATATATCAAACATTTCAATCAACTTTTGTTTATAATAAGAGACGAAGTGATGAACAATACATAAAATTGAAAAATGTATAACTTTCTCTTTTTAGTACACATTAAATAATTAGTCTTACATTTAGCATTTTCTACTAACTAATTTTATCATTCCCGTCAAAACATAGTTTCGTTAGGAGAAAACATATACTATCATTTTTTTTTTTTGGGACAAATATCATTTCTTTTTCTTTTAGGGAGAAAACATATACTATTATTGTTTACTACTTTATTTGACCAAGCAATGCGAATGTGCGGCTTACCTTCCACTAAAAGAAATAGTACCAACCAGTTCCAAAAATGTCCACCAATTATCATGTTCCCTCCCATGTGGGTGTCCGAATACTGGTAGCTACAAAGTTGAAAATGGAAAGCAATAAAGCAAAATCTTTCTACTCACCTCCAAAATAAGTTAGGGCAGGATTTGCTTGTCGTACGACGCAACGATCCAATAGAAGGTCTCCAACTCATGGATTTTATACATGATCCTTGTATAACTTTTAAAGCAAGTTAGCTTTTCTCTTCTAGAATAACGCCACATACTTACTTTGCCTTCTTTGTCGGCTTTGAAAACAAAGAATAAACTGATTAAATTCTCGAGTAATGATATTTGAATAATTTTAAACAACTTGCTTCTTCTGTTTTTTAATAGATGACTTGTTTGACAATTTATATTACTGATTTAATATACGTTGACCTTGTTTTTCTACTAATTCACAAAGATAAATAATATCATGTAAAATATTGTTGGATTCGTCTCAATGAATATTTTTAAAATATTAAATTTTCATAATTTTTTTTATTAGAGAATTGAAGATATCAAAGATAAAACTTATGCATTGGTACGTGTGTCGGAGTCAACTAGGTCATCTAATATGGGACGGAAGGAGTATGTGACAACTTCTTTTTTCTCTCTTTTCATTGGTTAAAAACAATGGAGAGAGAAAAAGGAAGAGATGGAGAATAAGTGTATAATGTGAATATGAGAAAGAAAGTTATCAAAAAATTATCACAAAGTGATTGTACAAATATCATTTCTCTAAATTCTCTATGGCAACTTGTTTATTGGGTATGGTGTACTATTACGATGTCCTCCTCTGATCTTGGAAGTTTTGTTTTGTTTTTGTTGAAAGTATATATAATCTTTTTTTTGGATTTAAAGAGACTGTTTACATCTATTTACTCGTAAAAAAATAATTATCATATTAGCTGATATCGACAAATAGACAATCAAGATCTAAGCAAGGAACTTCACAACCGATAGAAAATTAGACGAAAGTCAAGACAGTCGAGCGATGGGGGGTGATTCTATCTCAAGATTACTAACTAAGAACTTGGGTTTGAACGTTCCAGAATGAGTCAAAGCTCGGTAAAATTAGATAATGAGACACAAAATCCACACTTCGTGTTTATGGCACCATTAACCACAAAGGACAATGAGAAAGTTGTGAACTAAAGACCCATGTCAACAAATCATGACGTGAAAGAGGAAGTTGACAAGCAAGTATGGGGCATTATGAACCCCTCAACAAGGGAAACTCACGCACTACAAGTGAAATTAGTTGAGCAAATGCTAGACATTGTCACTCTTAGAAAAAATTAATTTAATGACATATTTAATTTTGCATTACTGACATATTTTGATCCTCCGTGATTACTTATTGACAGTTTACTTCCTTATTAATGGTGAAAAATCTCTCATAAAAGATATTTAATGTTACTGACATGGAGAAAAAGAAATTACCATTACAGGGGCCATGTCCACCGGTACCCTACGTTAGTGGCGGAATTGAATTCGCTAGTAATGTTTTAAATATGATCGTTACCCACTTTACACTACTGTGTTGATGATATACGAATCCGCCAATAGCGATGACTAATTCGCCAGTAATGTAGTGCTCCCTTGGTTTTTTCTTCTTCTAAGCATGCACCTTCATTCTGTTTCCATTCACAATGACTCTCATTTCTCACTTTCATCCCCTTTATAGACATTCTTCAACTCATCTCTAATTAAACAAAATTCTCTAACTTCTCTCTTAACGGTTTTCTCCAACCTTTGTCTACTTCAACTTTTCACCACACTATTTTTCTATTTAGGGTAGATGTTTATTTATTTTTCAATAAAATAAATATATTAATTTTAATATTTGTATTGATTTGATATTTATTGACTAATCTGCTCATAATGTACCTAATAGATTTAGTGCATTAATGGCGGAATTTTTTGGCCAATAATGTTAAAAATTATTGTTCTCTCAAAAAAATGTTAAAAAACCTTGCAGTGTGCATGCCACATCATTTGGCCAAAAGATACGATTTTTGCCAATAAGTACTTGTTTTGAACATTGTAGATGACACACCTAATCAACACACGACGAATTTTGCTATTTTTTTTTTATCTCTTTACCAACATGTCTCTATCTATCTTTTTATGAATTTCATAGTCTAGTAACCAAAGAACTCAACAACCGTACTTAACGTCCTGCAAGAGTAATTAAGGAAGCCACAACTGAGAGGATAAAGTTCATCCTTCAACATCAATCACTTGAAGAAATAAAAAAGGAACCACAATTAAAGGTTTCATTTGATACCTCGACTAAATTATTTCTCCTTCAACGTCGACGCCTAAAATAATTATCATGTTAGCCAAAATTGGCAGATAGACGATTTAAGAGTAGACAATTTCCCTTGAGGCAATAAAAGATTAGGTGAGCATTATTGTAGTCGAACAAGGAACGACTGATTCTTTCTTAAGTATGTTTAAGAGTATGTGACTCTTGTAGACATCATACTTGGACAAAACTTATTATAACTGGATAACAAGACACTCAACTCATTCTCCATGTTAATAGGGCAACTGACTGAAAAAGTTGATGGTCAAAGACACATGTTTAAAGGAAGGTTGCACACTCTTTAGAAAAAAAAGGTTGTGCACGTCGGGCCTTTTTAACAATCATGTCGCAAAGTGGAAAACAATCAATCGAACATGGGGCGTCACACATCCTCCCAACGAGGGAAAACCCGAGCAAATAGCCTATTAAGGCTAAACACTTTAGACTATGTCGATTAACCAATATGAATAATTTTGTCGATAAATACTCATCTTGTACATTGCAATAGAATTTGCCATCAACGATCAAAATTGTGCGATTCAAGGAAAGGGGGTGCCAAGTCACGCTATGAGGAACAAAACAAAATCCTGCAAAAGCTCTTTTCCAAAACACCAAACATTATAGCTTTCCAATTCTACCATAGGCAGTTAGACAAACCTTGATAAAATTCATACCACCTTTATAAACAAGTGGATGTATATTTGAATTTGTAAAATGTTTTGGTTTTGGAGAACTTTTGACCCTTTAATTTTTCCAATCATGCGATTTCAACCTCCTATCAAAAGTATTAAAAAACCAAATGTTTTTTTAATTTATTTTTTCTGATCAAGCAGCCTAGATTGAACTTTTGTCGTTTAATAAAAATCATAACTAATTCACCTCATATTAAAAAATTAATTTTTTTAGTAAATGAACATTTTAGAATGTATTAAAGGTGTCTCTGAAATATCATTCAAATTTTTAAGCATTAAAAATAATTAAACAAATTTAGTTTTAAGAGGGACTATAATTATTTTTTTTATAGAGAAATGAACCTTTTATAGTAGTCTTAAACATATTTAATAATTAAAAAAAAAAAAACATATTTAAAGACCTAATAAAATAGTAGCCAATATATGGAACAAATTTGATGGGGTGCAGATAGCAGAACGATATTCAAAACTCTATTTTTGCAAACGACAGAGCTTACCATAGCATCGGCTGACTATCTCTCCAGCGGCGGCGCAAACCAACGAGAACCCTCACAGTCAGTCCCGCCGTTCGTCCACACCACACCGTACCCCAGGTATTTCCTTTTATCATAATTGCTGCTGACTGAGTCACTCGCTGGTTCTGCAAACTTAGGTAGCATAACTGATTATATTTCTACATAATAATACATACATGCTAGTTTGAAAATGCACTATGCCTTAATGTGGGGTCAATAATGCGCAATCCCTCCTCCCTAACTTTACCATCTAGTTTCATGATAATTTCATCCTAAGAAATTAACAACCCTTAAACCATCCAGATTTCCATCACTTAATATGTTCCCTTGTGAAGCATCGACTCCACTGGCACCAACACTTCGACATTGTTTGTAACCACATGTGTCAGTGTCCCTTTGATCGGAAGTGTCTGTGCTACAAAGGTTGACAATATTTTCACAATTTTTAAACGTGTCTATTGATTATATTTATACTGTCTTATTGATTTTATCTGCTCATAAGGTACCCTAGCAGCAGTTGTAAAAACAAACTATTATTAAGCATTTACAGATTTAGATTAATTTTGAAGAAATATTCATCAATGAGATAGTCCTGATGTCCTATTTAAAGCTTTTGTGAAATAGCACATAGGCGCTAGTTCTGTAGTAACTTGTTATAGAGCTTAACCTTACAAAGTTCAATTCCACTCAGGACGGTTGTAAAATGGTCATTAGTGTCACCGTAATCAATAAAAATTTCCCCTTCCCCAGTTAACTTTTTAATAAATAGGCTAGTCGAGTATGAAAGACATAAAAAAATCTGCGACAGGTATTAGGCCAAAATATTTTCTTAGTTCTTAAGAATAACTTGATGTAATTATGGTTTCAGTGTTTCCGAAATGCCTCGAAAGCCAAGAAGGCGCCAACGGCCCAAATCTTGGCCCATTACATTCTCCCCTTTTGCTCGCGCTCTTGCTAATATGGCCTCCGTTTCTAAGCCAAACCGTCGTTCCAAATCCATTGAATCCGTTGAGAAACCCACCCCTTCCTCTGCTAGTAAGACACCCTTTTCCCTTTTATAATATAAATGTTTATGAACTCATTTTTTTAAGTGCCTTTTATGTTTTACACTTTGCATGCCTATTTCTGACCCACTTCCTAGGTAATGGCTCCAGCAAGCACACTTTGGAAGAGAGACCAGAAGGGTCTGAGTCATCTGATGGGGAGTTTGATGTAAAACCTCTTCTTATGCTGTTATTCGATTTCCATGATCACTTATGTTATTATATTTTGAAAAGTTTAAATTTCAAGATCGTATCGTTGAACAAGCAAAATTGATTGATATAATGTCTCTGTTGTTTAAGGGAGTTGTCCAAGCAGATTTTGCCTTTTTTGATCCTAAACCCAATGATTTCCATGGAGTTAAGACCTTGCTGCAAACTTACCTTGATGTCGAAGAATGGGATTTGAGTGGCTTTGCAGACTTGATTTTGGAACAGACTACTGTAGGGACTGTTGTGAAGGTAGAGGATGATGAGGACGAAGGAGTTTTCGCTCTTGCTACCGCTCTTAACTTATGGAGATACAGGGTAAGTCACATGGTATCACATATGATGTTTTTGTCTCTTTTTCCTTTACTTTTTTGGTGCCTTGAATGTAATATATAATCGTTGCATTTATCGTGTGATCACCTTGATATCACACTGACTTACTTTTCTTCTTCTTTTGTGTTTATTCCTCTTTATCTTTGGCGGGTACCTCATCTTAAATCAAAAGACAATTGATTTTTTCTTTTGGAAAAAATTGTTCAGTTTTTATATCCATTTTACTCTTTTGTGCAATTTTACTAGTTAGCAATTTGTTGCAGAAAGTTTCCTCACCAAAATAGTAATCATATGTGTATTTTGGTAATCAAGAAAAAAGGAATTTGTACGGAAATTGAATCTTTAATGTTTTTGGTTCATTGAATGGCGGCTTGCAGTAATTTGAAAATTTTGTTTATGACTGACTGGTTTAACATCTCAACAGTCATAAGAACTTAACTAAGAACTAGTTCCTGCATAAGTTGAAATCAACATCTACCCCTCAACTCTTTTAGAAGCTCCATCATCTTACTTATTTACCAACACATTTAAATTTATTAAGTCATGTTTTATTTGTAAGTTTGGATCCAAATACATCTTTTATTTGAGAAACTTCGCTAATCTAAATTGAGCCTAATAATTTTTCTAGGAGCAAAGATGTATTATGAAACTCAAGGAATTTCTCCTCCTTAAAGCAAGCCAAGAGAAGGGTGTTGCTGATCAGTTGAGATTACTTTTTGGGGAACAAGCACATAACGTAGGTCTTCTGGTCTCACAACGTGTGGTGAACCTTCCTCCCCAGCTTTTACCACATCTTTATGATTCTCTTTTTAATGAAGTGTCATGGGCTACAGAAGATGAGGTGAGACATTGATAGCATCAGATGGGTGAGGGTGTTAAAATGTTTTTCTGTTTGACTGCCTGTGGACTATTTTTCCCTTTGAAACTTATGTTGCACACTTAACAGCCAACGGAGGACCTCCGGAATTCCTTCCAGTTTAAGCATTATATAATACTTAGCAAAATTTACAAGGTATTATGCTTTTGCAGTATCTCCTTCCTATTTACTGTCCTTTATTATTGCTATTTTTAGCTTTTATGGTTGAAATCATTTTCTTCTGCTCCACTTGTTTTGTAATGTTTTACTTCATTTCTGGTTGTAAAAATATAGCACAAGAATGTAGAGCAACAGAAAAGAAAACGGAGCGATGATATCGAAGAGGAAATAGTATACATAAAGCCAGAGGATGAAATTTTTCACGAGGTATTATTAGTATATCCCGGTGCCTTCATTTTGAATTATTTTGTCTTTGATTACTGATTATTGTCCAAAATAATTTCCAGTTAAGCTCGTGGTCCTTCTGTTTTCCTCTGCGCACTCAGCAGCCTGCTCCTCAAGAGGCAAGTTATATGATTCTTACATCTCAAAAGACCATTATCATGATGTTTCTATTAACCTGCTGAAAGTTAACTCTTTTTTAGTTAATTTATGGAAGTAACTTGTTGAAATACATAGATAGACCTCGTTGGTTTGAGAAATAAGTAAGCACTATATTTGTTTACTTCTTCTGATCTTTGCCTTGTGGTGTATTTGTGGGTTTTGGTGTTTATATAAATGGAATTTAGTGTGCAAATTTCTAACAAGTTTTTACAAATTGACAGCTTTAATAATTTTATTAAATTTGTCTGTTGAATGATTGTCTGTTTTCCTTTGGTTGTTATAAGAAAAGTGTTATAGGTTAACTATGCAATAGTTATACGTCGGTTGAGTACTAGCTGCTAGTGACAGCTGTAGGTTAGTTAATCTAACCCGTGCACATGATTAGAAACCATTACTGATAACCTGCACATGTATGCAGGATTAGCAGCTTTATATAAAGATGTAATCATCTCCATTGAGAATCTGTGAAAACAGAATATTCACAAACCACAAAGTTAGTTATGAATCATTCTTAGAATTTTACATGTTATTAGCCTTAGATCCATGGAGCCTCCTCCGACTCCACCTCCGATCCAGACTCTGTCACTGAATAGTTATATTTTTAGTACCATGGGACATGTTTGATTAGCTCATATCTCTCCAATGCCTTAGAATCACTTCAGGGTTTGTTAACGTTAATTTGCTTGATTTCAGTTTTAATGAATGAATTTGAAATAGTCGGTTTTATTAAAGATTAGATATGAACTCTGGCTCTTGTATTTTCTCTGGTTTTTCAATTTGAAGTGCAGTGTTTTAACCTACAAAAAGAGATAGGAATAGGACTTAGAAATTTAAAATTATTAATATGGAAGGCAAAGAAATCTATTTCAGCTATATTATTTTATTTGTAGAATGTAGAATGGCGTAGTAATCTCTCATCATCGATTATTCTGAACTATACAGTTTTTTTTTCCTGTTACAGCTGAAGAATTACAGGTCAATGGGATTAATCATGACTGTCTCGGCAGACAAAATTTCAACATTTCGTCAACAATTAACATCTTTAATAAATGAAGGCTGAAGGCAACCAGAAGGTAATGTTCCCAGACAATTCATTAACAGAATCTTAAGACTTTATGAAGCTGTCTATATTTTAACTTGGTTTGATTTATTTTCCTGCAGGTGTTTGAGATGCCAAATTTTGGGATTTTTAAAGTTAAGCTTTGTGGTCCTCTTTATTCTACAATGATAGCTGGCAAAATATTGAAAATACTCGTTCCTCCGTTGTTAGTTTGTTCACTTTTGTGTTTCTCAATTTTTGGATGCGTGCAGTGATGTGTAATTATAAATCCAGTAAAAATGTTTGATTGAATAATTGAAAAAAGATAGAGAATATGAATTAGCTAATGCCATTGTTAGTGTTGAAAAAGTTACCAATGAAATGGAGTTTTTTATTTTTTATTTTGGTTACACAATGAAATGGAGATTCAATATATGTTCAAAAATGTCAAATTCATAGGAAAATGAAAAGGAGGAAAACCAATTAACTAACCTAATAGTTATGTGAGTAGCATAACATACGAGAATATTTTTATTTTTTTTAATAATAAAATGTTTGAATCATCATCATCAGTGTTAAATAATGACTAAAACAGTTTATGAAAAAAAAATAATGACTAAAAAGTCTAAATGCACACCTTTTTAATATCCCGCCTCTTCAAACATTCCCATGTGTGAAACTCTAAAAGCAAAACATTTTTTTCTTATGCTTCTATAAGTGATCCAGAAGTTCATACCGGATACTTCTTCCGTTTCACAATGAGTGTCGTTTTAGGTTTTGGCACACAGATTAAGAAATAAATAAAATGAAATAATTATTAGACATAACATTTTTACTAAACTGCCTTTACTTTATAAGTAAAAGACAAACGTAAAGCTGCATTGAAAATTGTGCGAGAGAAAAGTTGAAGTATTTATTGATGGTAAAGTTGAAAGAAAAAAAATTAAAGTTGTATTAAAAATGTAAAATAACATTCATTTTAAAACAATTTTTTTTGGTTAAAGTGACTCATTTTAAAATGGAGGGAGTACAATTCTAGCAACTCTAGCAATGTAATTTCCCATTCCTTTAATAACTGTATCAACCAGTACTATATTGAGGGTGCCCTTTCCAAAATAATAATAATAATAATAATAATTTTAAGGACATTTATAGAAAATAAGTTTACTGAAACTGGTTCCCTCATTTTCCTTGGTCCAGATTAGTGCTTTGATTCTTGCAAAACGATGATAATGGTGTGTGTGTGGTGAGTGGAATTTTGTGTGTTGTTAATATTTGGTAGCATTGCTAGATCAAGTTCTAATTTCTTCTGGGCGCATCAGATATCTAACTTCTAAGGCTGTTATATTGGATAAATCTTAATAGATGTGTAGACCTTCACATACAGGAAAGTTTAGGTCATGTGATGGTCAGGTAATGTGGTGGCTTACAGGAGTGGGGGGCGACCATGGTTGTGACCAGCGGGGTACAAGGCTGAGGGAGGGATGTGATCGCAGGTGATTTCAATTTGTGTTTCAAGAGATTTCAATCTGTTTTGAGAGAGGATAAGTACGTGGGCGAAACATATGCAGTTCCCTGTTTATTTGTTACCAAAAAGGGTTACTCGGCATAGCTATATACGCGTGTCGCTAGCAGCTCTCAAACGTATCTGAACAAATCAAGAAACATTGTTCAGTGATAGGAAAGTAAAATATACTTTTCAAATGGATTGTGCCATGAATTTATAATTTATAATCTATCATCCAAACACGATGTGTGAATGGTAACTACTGCTGAAACAAAGTTTAAGTATATCCTTGAACTGAATGAATACTCCATCCATATCTGCAAATAGGTTATATATGTTACAGCTGCAGCATCAAGTAACAGCAGCGTCCTGCAATTTATGGATTACATGCTGCTTGAAAATATTACTATTTATTTGAACCTCTACTCTGAAATATTCATTTCTCATCTGAATAGGTCTACACTAGAAGTATAATTATGGACTATTCAAGTAAAAAACAGCAAGCACAGTCAAAGTAGTCCCGAATATTGCATTCTCAAGTGAATTATATTTCAAACTTTTCCATGCTAACATCAGCGTTATAACTTAGAAGAAACATCATTTCAAATCCTAACCCATTCAGCAAGGGAATCTAGAGCAGAGGATCGACGAGAAAATCTTCAGTGAAGATATAACCTATATGTCCACAACTATATTAGCATCTAGATGAGAGAATTCCTTAAAAAAGGCCTTGAAATGTTCATATGAATACTTCACATCATCAACCGCGCACATTTCTCGGATGCTATGCATTGACAACTGCGGCGCACCTACGTCAACAGTTCGAATACCGATGCCACTCGCGAGGATAGGACCTATTGTTGAACCACAGGCCATGTCATTGCGCACCACAAAGTCCTACATCAACATACCACATTATTATTCATTATCTCATACTATGCTCACATTATTCCAATCGTTCAGTTTTTTTTTTTGTAAACAGGTAACAATTTTGCTCCTTTAAATACTACAAAAATTCAAATTGAGATGACTTTTGTCCATGATTGTATATCTTCCTACGAAGAAAGTTTGTTCCAATCAGAGAGGAAGAAAAGAGATGATGATAAAACTTTTCATTAAACTGACCTGAACAGGAAGGTTATGTTTTGATGCTATCTCTCTGAAAATGAAGGATGTGACAGCATTGGTGGCATAGCGTTGGTTTGCATTTTGTTTGATGACAAGTCCTCCATGTAGTTTAGGCTGATGGTTTTCTTCATGTCTGTCCTGTAAGAAATTAGGTCCAAATCTCCATAAGAAGCAGCCGTTTGAATTATTGGCAACAGTAAATCAAGGCATGCAAGAAGACTTACCATGTAATTCGGGTGTAGTGCATGTGCCATGTCAGCAGATACAAGGAAGCTTCGTTGTACTGCTTTCTCGAGAAGCTAAACAAAATCACCATGAAGAAAACTAATTAGATAACTGAAAGCATAATTAGAATGCTATTATTCCACTTTCCACCATTTAAATATCTGGAACACTATCTTGTAGAATGGTGCTGTAAATTGAGTGCAAAATATTAAAACCTTAGATATTGCTGCACTAATGTTTCAGAAACATGCACTTTGCCCCATTGAACCCGTTTAAGATTCAGAAACATTCGAACTGTTAATGTGTAGTTCAAACTTCAAACTAACAATGAGAAGACCGATTAAGAGAGTAAATAGCCTTTTCCAAAGCTTTAGTTTCAACTGGTCACAATCAAAATACGTTGCATTTTCCACTTATTATCCTAGTTTATGCACATAGAACTCACGACCTGCTTTACTACCAAGGGTTAGAACACATATATCATTGTGTCTTATTAATTTTCTGCAATTTAGACATGAAATTATTGTATACAGTATTTATGATATTTACCAATTTTTAGCGTGATTTTGGAACTCAGGTGTAAATTCTAGGATTTCAGAATGGTTCTTTGGACAGCAAAGATGAGGTTAATATACCCTAACGTCGTGCGATAAATGTACTCTACATGTGTAATGCAAGTCCACAGTGGAACGGAAAATAGACAACCATTTAGTTTTTTAGCCACACTAAGTCATATAAGGAAGTCCGTGAGAATAAAACAGGGAAAACAACAAAAAGATAAATTATACCTTGGAATTTGGGCTGAAGGAATCTGTAATCCTAGAGATAGCATCTAGCACGACGGGAGAGCCAGCTCCTTGAGCAGAGTTAGATCCACATTCTTCATGGTCAAACAAAGCCACCATGCTAACACCAGGCTCTTCCTCAAGACTGCTGTCAGAGGATGTAGCATCTATTAATGCCTGAAAGTGAAACCAAGATGTTAGCATATTATGGTTAAAAAAACTACTACCTTACATGAGAACTTTACACATCATACACAAGCACATTCTAAATTCCAGACATGGCGGTCAAAATCAAAATATACTTGCACATAAACATCTGCATAAAAAATAACAAAAAGGAAATCTAAAGCCCAATATTGAAGTAAACTGAAATTCAAAATAGTCATCCTAGTTCCCTCTCATTTGAGAAAATAAAATTTGTTTTTAAAGAAAAAAAATTAAAAAAATTATTATTTTAAATGCACAACAATATCACATCTTGATCACAGACTTCTGCCTTGTAAATACTACTTCCATTTGAATGTTTGACTACCCTAGCAAAAAGTGGGGAGAACTTGTGAAGAGACAAAAAGAGATCGAGAGGCTCTGAGACATAAGGGTAATGGATGATATGGGCCGGGAATGAGAGGGAAGTTAATATTTTTTCTGTACATCAGGCATACTTAGTGTTACAGGTGGACTCTGGTAATATGGGAAAAAACCTCATTTAATATGGTAATCTGACTACCCTAGTCTATTTTTATAAGTACACCCTCCGGTCACTATGATAGGCAAAAATGCACTTTTTAGGTTCATTGAATAAGTGATGTATGTGACCGGAGGGTGTAGGACTCGAGCTACACAACCAGAACGACACATTCACAAAAAGAGTTCTCACTCAAAAAATCCTTAGCTCTATAGTAACAACTGGTTATGAATTCACATAGAAAGCATTCATCAGGTCTGTAAGCAAAACATATCTAAGCATAATGTAAAGGGAGGGGAGACAGAGTGAGAGAGAACATGGGAAACTCAAATGGCACAATTCCCAATATTTCACCTTGTCAAAAATCTTCAAGGAAAAGTATCGTTAGGAAGCCCTTAGCATTTAGGTGAATACAAGGAAGGGATACAGGGGATCAAGGTCCCTAATGCACAGAAAGAGGGTATGATTGATAACGAACTTCCCGGCCAGCGAGGGAATAAAGGAAATAAGGGAGGCAAATTATGTTATGATTTGTAAGGAATAAAAGGGAAGAGGAATGAGGAAGAGTGGACAATGTGTAAAGATTTGTGTTATTTCATAATTTTCAACTTAAAATTTTCATAGATCATCATGTAGGCATTGATATCACACTGACATCAGTATCTAAATCTAAAAGAATACACAACAAAAACCTCATTTAATTGAGATCGGATCCAGTATATTATTGCCAAAAACATTATTGATCTAACATTGTCCTTGCTACATCAATATATACTGCAATAAAGGGATAGACAAAAAACCATTTGACTTTGATTAAATGATCCATCATTTTGAAAGTTCGTCGACTGAAAGAAGATGGAATTTGACCCAGAATTCATTAAAGCATACATCATGATCTTTTAAATTTCCTTAGCCCTTATACTATAAATGAAGAAGTCCAAAATGCATCTAGAGTGGTACACTTCAAAGTCAAGGTTAAATTTCATAGTTCATATCTACAAACATGCATTTGCATCTTGAATAAAAGAAACAATCTCAATGAAACTCAAACCTTCAATGAGCAAAATGACATGCAGAGGTTATCAAGCCGTCCTGAAAATACAAACTCCTTGGCAGCTCCAGCAACTATGCTTGGTTGTGTATCACATGCTTGCAATTCAAAATCACAAATTTCATCTGGTTCACACTCAAGCTTACTTGCAAGCAACTGGGAAGAATAGGAAAGAGGACAATCAGCAACAATAAATTAGACTGATAATTGTCATGTATACATGCCATGTTAAGTTAAAATCACCTTTGAAAGTGTTTAGTGTTTACACTTCATCCCAGAAAAAAATTAAAAATTGAAATGCAATAAAAGTATCATGAAGGCATTGCAAGTTTCAGAGTTTGTTAACCTGTAAAAGTATAGGGTGGTGCTTCGCATTGCTAGAACCTGTTTTATC
>Ga0099826_10001463_pt1 | contig 14200 bp, 8 predicted proteins | sample Mtrugardesep15_FD_76830 | JGI IMG/M metagenome (GOLD analysis project Ga0099826, IMG submission 76830) | Root nodule microbial communities of legume samples collected from California, USA - M. trunc garden sep15 | ecosystem: Host-associated > Plants > Roots > Nodule | place: USA: California... | reverse complement strand
GAAAGAGTTTAAAAGACAAAAGTTTAAAACATTTTTTTAGAGAAAACTTTGATTTTGTTTTTATCAAAAGAAGACACTCAATTTTCCAGTTGAATAATGGAAAAAAAGGACCAACATAAAAAATGAATCACTTCATAACATTTAATGATATTATTTACTAAAAAAAAAGTATTAAATATGTTTTTGGTTTTTATAAATATGTCAACTTTTCATTTTAATCCCTCTAAAAAATTTCTTCAACTGTTAACCCTCCAAAAAAATTTCATTATCACTTTTAGTCCTTTTTTTAACAAACTTGTAGTCCATTCTTTAAAATAAACTCATACGTAGAATTTATATTTTTAAATAAAATTTTGCAGATTTTTTTTTATAATATAACAAGAATATCTTCCAAAAACATTAGAATTTTTTTTGAGTGATCTCAAGAATATTCTACACAATTTCATTATAAAAAAAAAATACAAAAATTGACTTTAAAATATGGAACAAAGTAGTGATTGAATAACTTCGTTCAAAAAAAAGTAGTGATTGAATAATATATTTTTGGTTACATAAGTATATATATTATTTTTTTACTAGATAAGTATATTTTCCTTGAATAATATATATTGGGTTTTAATAAAAATAAAATATAATGGGTCATTATAACTGGTCTAGAGGCAGTCTAATATCTTTTAGGTACGTAGAGGTAATATAATCTACACTTTAATTAATCTCGACATTCTTTTCTCAAAAAAAAATAGTAATAAATTTGGCGATTCTATATATAAAACCCTAGGACGGAGGGACCGGAGTACACAAAAAGTAGCGCCATACGCAACAAGAATCTTGTTTACTTGCGGGCATGGCGGCATAACATTCGTTGTGTCTGTCGATCGGAGAATCCAGATCAGAAGAGTTTTCCTGGAATGGCTCCTCCCAAGGCTAGAGGAGGGGCCACTCAGGGCAACAACGCGAGAATTCTCTTCTTTTCCATTCTCCTCGCTCTTCAATATGGCGCTCAACCTTTGATTTCTAAACGCTTTATCAGGTTACCCTTTCTTTCTCAATTTCAATTTACTATTACTTGATTTCACTCAATATCTTCAATTCAGTGCTAAATTCATTTCATTTACTATCATTATGACATGATTGAGACGGAACCAATTGGAGGAGGGTGCAATCGAGACTTCTTAGGGTTTTTCTTTTCCCAGAATTGAAAAGATAGTGTGCTTCTAGGCTCATCCTACAGTGACAAACATTCATCTTTTGAGAAAAGGAAACCCTTAAAATGCTCACTCGCATCCTCCTCCGGCTGCTTCTGTTTCAGTTACATGTCTTGTCTTTTGTAGTTGAAACTTGAACCATTCCAAAATTTGATTTTAATGAGCTTATATTTGCCTTATTTTGCTAGCAACTCTTGTTTAGATTTAGATGCATTTCTTTGTTGTTATCTAGGATTTGTGGTTTTAGCAACAATGCCTTTATTTATTCAAAGCACGAGTACTAGTACAAGATTTTTAGAAAACAATGATACGTATTTTTGCAAAACTTGCAGAATTGACAAAAGCAGAGATCATGAGATGCAGCACGTTGCTTTTAACATTTAATCAGCAATGACTAGTTTTTCCTAGATAAACCCCAAACATCCAAATGAAAAGAGACACCGATATTCAAAATTCACCAATAGTCATTGCAGATGTCTTATCTTGTATCCTATTCACACTTTATCCTACCTGTATCAAAATAATTGTTTTGTTTTTAAAATAGCATGATGCTTGCTGACATTACTGGTTGTGTTCAACATGGCTATGAATTTGACGCTAGTATATTAATCAACTAATCATTATAACGTGTCTGTGTTATCACGTTTAACTTAGGTTAAAAATACCTTTGTCGATGTGATTGATGGACTTAATATCTTTAGTCATTCATTTCCTTTTGCGTTGGTCATTGAATTAATATCTTTAGTCATTCATTTCCGTGTTCATTGTCGTTGTGAATGACCATGTGAAGCATGCCTTAATAACTTACTTTTCCCTTATCCGCAGTCGTGAAGTTATCGTGACTTCATCCGTTTTGTCATGCGAGGCTGCAAAGGTAACTATCGAAATGTACTGTATAGTTTGTATGTTTTGTTAGAAAACATGTACACCCTCTGGTCACTAATATAAGCAAAAATCCATTTTTTAGATACATTCAATTAACGATGCATGTGGTCTTTATTATATCCCACATACATCATTTATTGAATGTATCTATAAAGTGGATTTTTGCTTATATTAGTGACCGGAGGGTGTACTGTACATTGTTATTATTATTGGGAAATTCATGGATATTTTTATTCTGCTCTCTAGGTTGTATTTGCCCTGTACTTCATGGCAAAAGAAGGTAGTATGGGAAGAATGTATAAAGAATGGACTTTGGTTGGTGCATTGACTGCATCAGGAATACCTGCAGCCATATATGCACTGCAAAATAGCTTGTTGCAAATTTCTTACAAGAATCTTGATTCGCTCACATTCTCAATTCTGAATCAGACAAAAATATTTTTCACTGCATTATTTACATATTTCATGTTGAGGTATGCTCCCGCAGTAACAGCTGTTAATATTTTTTCTATTTCTGTCAAGGCCCATTTGTTCAAATATGTCTAAATAGAGATTTTAAACTGTTATCCTTGTGTCCAGTAACTGGTTATATTCATTAGCTGCTGTTTCAGCATAAAAAATTGTTCTGGAGAGCTGGAGTTGTCCCTGTTTCTTGTGACTTTGGTCAGCCATTGCGTAAGTTTTGTGTAGGCTGTTTTTTTAGGCTAGTGCCTTTCCTGCACTCTGTGAGTTGAATTGAAGTCAGAGACATGCAGTTTGGTGTTTTCCAGCACCTTCAACTGTGTTTTGTTGGGTTTGGTGTATTTCACTTGCTGTTTTTCAGCGCTTTAGAAGATGTTGATTTATTGTTCAATTGTTTGCGTGAATCTGTAGCACTTTCTTAGGATGATGTTAGGAACCTGGTAAATTATGATCCTTATCAAGAAAAATCTTAATTACAATAGTGCAGATCTTTGAAGGTCTGCAACCTCCCTAGCGCCAAGATCCCTAATTCTTTTCATATGATAAGAAATCCTCATCTAACCCCTTCCTCTTATTTGTATACACTACTGCCTAATCCCCTATCTAACCTAACTCGACCATTTCCAACAGGCTAACAAGCTGAATAACAATGTATTGGGTGATGTTACCTAACAGGTTAATTTTGGGAGACTCCTCTAAGAGGTTTCTGTTATCTTTTTCTCTTGATGGGTTTCTGTATTTCTTCTTTGTGCTGTTTTTGGTCGCTGGGTTGTTCAGCATTGCTTCTCTTCTCTTGGTTGCATTTGGATGGTTCAGTTTCTTTTCTCTTCTTGTTGGTGGCTTCCTATTAAAGTAGGATGTGTTGTTTTATGCTGGGTCTGCAACTCTGCTGCTTGTAACAAGTTTAAGCTTAGTGCTATAAGGTTATTAATTGGAGGGGGAATGTTAAGAAATAAGGGTTAATGTTATTAGTCTTATTGTTGAAAGTCTTGGGTTTATACTTGTAGTACTAGTACTTAACCTGTTTGGAAAGGCTTGGGTTTATACTTGTAATTTACCTGATTATTAAACTAAATTGGAGTATGAGGTTAGGGGTTTGTAACTCATTGCATCTATCAATCATATTCAGACTGTTTATATTGTACCTTTCTCTCGTTTCCCTCTTCTCTAGCACTAAACCTGAATTTTAATATTGTCTACTACGATGTATCTGATCATATATAATACAGGCAAAAGCAATCAATTCAACAAATTGGAGCCTTATTCTTGCTAATAGCTGCAGCAGTTTTACTAAGTGTTGGTGAAGGCTCTAACAAAGGTTCTACTGGTGCTAATGCTGATCAAGTTTTATTCTATGGAATTATTCCTGTATTAATTGCTTCAGTGCTCTCTGGACTAGCTTCTTCTCTGTGTCAATGGGCTTCTCAGGTTACCAGAACTTTCAGTTTTCCATTCAAACCTAAGTTTTCTGAACAGATCAATGTTTTTATTTGTCCAATTGATTTTTTTTCTATCACAGGTTAAGAAACACTCATCATACCTAATGACTGTAGAAATGTCTATTGTTGGAAGTATATGTTTGCTTGCCAGTACTTTGAAATCTCCCGATGGGGAAGCTATAAGACGACATGGATTTTTTTATGGTTGGACTCCTCTAACTTGGGTAACGTTACTACCGATATCTTTCTTTCGTGATATAATTCTTTGGAGCCCCTTGTATTGTTGTTGTGCTCATGCATGTAAGAAGCCAATGCAACCATCACAGCTGTCTTGAAAATGCAAGTCACACCCTCTGTGCCTAGCACTTGCATGTACATGTTTTCAGGATCCAATCAATGTCAATTTTTGTTTTGGGGGAGGGGGTAATAGTTTCTGCTCATTTTATACCCGAACTGCATATTGATTTCACTAACATAACCAAAATGCCTTTCATCTGTGGTTCAGGAATTTTATATTTTGTATTAAGTTCGCTGCACTTCATTAAATAACATACATTTGTGATTCTAGTAGATGTTAAGTGTTGTCAACTTATTAATTGTATTGATTAGTGAGTAAAAAACATGTTTAAAATCCCATAATATGAACTTTTTTGTGCCTTATCCTGGACTTTATTAGCCATATGCAGTGATTGTGTCTTCAATAGATATTGATGTACGTCAACTTAAAAAGTTGCATATTGTTTTTCATTCATTTCAGATCCCAGTAATTTCCAACGCCCTTGGTGGAATTCTCGTTGGTTTAGTTACAAGCTATGCTGGCGGTGTTCGAAAGGTAAGGTTTTTACTTTGTGAACTAAATTAATTTTGGCATGTACTATCCACGGATGATGGATGAAAACGGTCTTCAGATGTTAGTCGGTCCTTGTTAGTTTATAGTGTTTTCACATCATATATCAAGTTGTTGATTTGAGGATATAGATCTATCATCTATACATTTGATTATATAGTTTACTTTGTCTTAGCTTTTAGGGGGGTTAATCTACAATCTAATGTTTTTATTTAAAAAAATCTACATTCTAATATACATTATTGTTTATGGAGAGAAATTATTATTTCACTTACTGGTGGAGCTATAGACTTTAGAGGCACTAACTGCACAAACTTTTGGTACGTAATTGAGTAATTGGTAATTTACTACTGGATGACATGAAATTATTGGGAAACTTTGCAATTACTACTTACTGAACATGATGGCAATTCTATGACTTCCAAAATTATTTTATTGGGAATTTGTGGATAAACACCCTTCATATTTTCTGATTTGTGCAAATTTGCTGAGATGGCTTTCCTTCAATGTGGTTGCAGGGATTTGTCATTGTCTCGGCTTTACTTGTTACTGCATTGCTGCAGTTCATTTTTGAAGGAAAACCACCTTCTCTTTATTGCCTCGTGGCTCTTCCGCTGGTGGCCAGTAGCATTTCAATATACCAGAAATACCCCTACCAGATTAAAAAGAAGGAATCATAAAACCTGCCAGCAATAGTATGTATGGGGAAGTTACTTAATTCCCCACTGAAGCTCCTTTGTATTTTATCCACAATATATAAGCATCTTGTAAATGATAGAAGACTAGCATCTATGTCTGCTCGATCTCAATAGAAATATGGTGTTACATAGACTTTTTGTTCTTTTCTCTTTTTTTACTATTCTGAAACTTTAAAATGAGTCGAAGTGGTTCAGTTTGAAAGATAATACGAACACAATGAGTATGAGAGAGAAAATTGTTCCGAAGTTGTATCAAAATGATTTTACAAAATCATTTCTCAACAAAATTGAACATGCAAGGACTAAATGAGAGTGGTCTAAATGCAGGTACAATCGTCCGATGCTTGTGTGAACAAAAGTTGTCCCCTACTTGTTGAACAAGTGTAATATACTAAAAATGGTTTTGCATAGGTGTCTTATTTATTATTGGATAAAAAAAATCACATCATGTCATTTAATTCTTTTAGAGGATTTATTAATTAATTTAATGGTGTCTCACTTGTCCATAAAAATATATGGCATTTTCTTTGTCCACCCTACCAGCTTCTCGTGTACCCTCTAAACTTTTCATGTTACCCTTGTTTAGATGATAAAATCTTAACCTTTGTTGCCATTTTTTTTATCTATGATCTGAATCATGTAAAAAGTCAGTAAATAACTGCATCCAAATCACGTTAAAAAGTCGGGTTCCTCTAAATCTTGCTTCAACACGGTTCGACAAATAAAATCCAAAATAAGATAATACAATTCCGGCTTATACAATTTGAAAGGTGTGAAACCCCCTAAAGATCAGTTTCAAAGACCAATTACAATTTATAAATCGACGAAGTTCAGTTTATATAATCCAAATTTTTAAAATACAAGTTCAGAGTATACAAATACGAATGCTTTCAATATGTTAGCACATTTCTATTTGTCTAATTGACACCATATTGCTTTCAATATGCATCAAAAACAAATTATAAGCAAAGATTTAATGGAATGATATAAAACAACACAAATTAAACATAAACTAAAAATAGTAGCACTAATATTCTAAAGCTACAAACATAAATCAAAACTCACAAATCATGTTAATATCAGTTTAACAATGCATAACATGTTATACATATACTTCACAAACTTTATTTTCATTTCTTCATACTTTTTTATGTGATTCTTCTATTCTTTCTCATCGTTGATTTTCTTTAGCACAAACAAGATAACTTCTTTGGCACGAGGGGTTAATTTCTTCATCATACTAGTCAAAATGTTTACACTTTTTTTTTTCTTTTTCCCATTCAACTGCAATTATGAAGGGCAATTGTTCTGATTATGTAGTTTGGTAATCAAATTTGCTGAAGTTACCTTAAACTGTATCACATATTAGTGTCACCTCATTATTGAACTTAACATATCATCAAAACTGATAGAGGACTTAAAAAATCCAAAAGATATTTAATAAATGAAAAAAAAAAACTAGCGGTTTATGCCTGGTAGGCAGGGTTTAAAAGAGGCGCGTTGAGAGGAATGAGAAGTGTAAGTTGATTTGGAAAACAGAGCAACGATGGCAGAAATCATGATCCCACTCATGCCAACTTCTTTCTCAGCTGATTATAAACAAATCACGTTCAAAACAATCTCTTCAGTTTCCAAGGTCGAAATCAAACATGTCGTCGAATCCTTCTATCAGTTGGAAGTTAAAAAAGTTCGAACGTTGAACGTCAAAGGAAAACCGTCGAAGAATCGCAGCTTAGTCGCAAAACCAGATTACAAGAAAGCCTATGTCACCCTCAAAAAACCAGTTTCCTTCTCCAACGACATTTTCCCCTTCCATTCCACCGCCAATAACAAGGATAAGAAGAAGATGGTGGCAAATTAATGCTAGGTACTACTACTACTACTACTACTCTTGTGGTACATGGCATTGGTTTCAATTCAATATTCTTGCGTCATTTAAATATTCACTATTTTTTGTTTTTTCAATTCAGGTTCGCATGAAAAACATTGGATTAATGGCAATTTATTTATCAACTTTGAAGCCTTTGTGCAGTTTTGTTTTTTACCATAAATATTAAGATTATCTCGAAAATAAATTACTAGCCTTTTTGTTGTATGTTTGGAAACAATTTGAAACCTTTTGAATCAGGTTTTGTTTGGAAGGAATTATTTGATTGTTCCGAATTAAAATAGATTTTGTCTCTAAATCCCCGTTTGAGTAGAAGTGATGAAGAGTTGTTTGTTTGTATGTGTGTTAGGTTGAAAATTTTGCTGAGTTTTTCAGCAAACTTTTTTTTTTCCATAGTGAAATTGTCTAAACATAAGTCACTTCACTTTGAACTTAGTTTTCGCAATATTAAGTTTGTACAAAGCTGGTAAATACTAACCCAAACAAATGCTTAGATGTGAAGTAAAGAATGCTGTGACCATGGTTCCAAAAATTTATATGAAATGACTGAGTGCTTAGCCGATAATACGAAATTTGTTGATTAATTACTAGTTCAGTGAATGTCCAATCAAGTTTCATTTTTCTTGATGCTAGAGTGTTTTGCTTTCCTTTTATCTGCACCCTTTACAGTTCATTGCTAATGAACTGTTTGTTCTTTGAGAGTGATTTAGTCATCCATTTTCGTTGTAGGTATTTATTTTATGTATTGTTAGCATTTGTAAGCCTCTATGTATAAGGAACTTTTCTTTCTTTGAAGCAAACAACATCTTTAAATATAGTATAAAATTTAGGCTATATGCTTCATATGAAAATGGGTATTTAGATGTCTTTTACAACATGATTTCTTATGTTGAAATAATTTTAAGACACGGAAAGCCTTCTTCTCGGGGCTGATCTACGACGACTGTGATTCGGTGACGTGGGCATATCTTGTCCATCCCTAGTTTCACCTCCTGTTGGTTTTACATGGAAGGATTTCTTGATCTTCCGCCAATTTAAACTCCAGCCTGATAGATTCTTTGTTTTACCGTTGCTAGTTAACTTTTTATACTCTTCTTGCAACTCAAAGTAGTCGTTTTGCAGTTCTACCATGTTGGTCTTTACATTCTCCAGTTCTGCTTTGAGTGTTTTAATGTCTATAGTTTCAGATGTCTGGTTTACATCCTGTTGAGAGTTGATTCCACTTTGCGCCGGTTCCTTCTCTTGCATTGCTGCTCTCATCTTTACTTGCTCTGCAAATAGAACCTGCATTGTATACTTTGGATCAGGTGACAATTTCTAAGCTGAATCACCGTTATGGTCATATTAGCTATAAAAAGGTTAAAACCTTGTGTGATTTTGACTATCATGCAGTGTTATGCTGCCACACTATCTTAGATGCTATGTCTATAATGTGAACCAGATCCACAGTGTTTTGTGGAATTCAATTATCTTATTAAAAATGGATTCGGAAGTATTTTCTTCTTTCGGTCATATCTCAACATTTCTAGATTATATACTGATGTTCCAAACTAATCTTGTTTTGCTGCAATGTCTAGACAATCTTATTTCTAAATCACAGTAGGTAACTAAAGACACAAACTTTAGTGTATAGAGGAAATACTTTGTGGAGTTTACCATTAACTATTTCCCCTTTCACTCATAGTATGGTTCTCTAAGGACACATGATTTTGGGGATGGATTTGAGAGCTCTTTCCTAATAGTCTTGCTGCTTGGTTTATATTTTTCCATTTGCAAGGAGCATTTGTACTGTCTTGCTTCTATGTGAATCCTCTTTCCTTCTAAAGAAGTTTCTTCTTTCATTTAAAATCACAATTCACTTATATTCCATCAGCATGGAAGGGATTTCTTTTTCAAAGTTAAAGGTCTGTGAAGAAACAGCTATTAATATATCATAGAAAACAATTTACCCCAAATTGGTTCTGATCTTCAATTGAGTTGATGTGTTTCTCAAAGGCCTTTAAACAGATGCTAGTAGTTCTAAATTGTACTTTATGGTAATGTCATCATTTTCTTGCATGGAATTTTAAATTCTTAAAACTCTATATGGTGATCATTTCGTAATTTATCATGTATGAAGCTAAAATAACTGAAGACTAAATTCCAAAGATCTGGGGAGCTTTACCTGGACAACCGTTCTTAGAGGCAACCTATCATTTTGTGCAGCATGTATGCATGCATCAAGTGAGAGTTTTTCACTGTTCATTATTTTGCAGAGTCTTCTACGGTCATGGTCAGTCAGGGAAGGATGGGTCTAGAGAAACATCAATATCAAATGTCAAAACTTTGTTTTGAAATCCCTTTTATAACACTTTAAACCCGGAAGTTAACACTAGCAAATAGGAATTCAAAGGCTGACCTTTAGGTAGGTGTCTATGGCTCTATATAGACCATCGTGAAATGACCGAGTATGTTCTGGTAGCAATTCAGCTAAGACTTGGAACTTTGTAATTGAAAGATTTGGATCTGTTGCAACTTCAGCTAGGTAATTGTCCAAGAGCCTACTAATATTGAATTTCCCGGACTTTTGTTGCAGTTGCGTTTGCTGTTTTTCATGCATCAAGAAGTATTCAACAATTCGTTGCACTACGTCTATGTCTTGCATAGTGCAGTTTTCGGGTGAATTAGGCATGCTACAAATGAAAAACAAAAGAATAGAACAAAAAAAGAAGATAGAAATTAGTGTCTTTGGCCATTTTCATAAGCCTCACTTTATTTTATATTTTTTGGTTTAGCTGGTCGCAAAGTTTGATTTGACCTTCAGCATTAATGCCAATTCCAATGTGAGGGGCAAAAAAATGATTTGTAACATACTCACTTGACCATTTTTCCTTGATCTCCATTTTGATATCTAGGAATTAAGAGATCATTCACCTCAGCATCTTCTAACACCATACCAACTCTCTTTTCAAGGTCTGAAATGAGAGCTGGTGATACAGAATACATCATTGCCATCTTTAACATCTGCAACAAGAACTTGCATGGAACAGATTCTTGTTGAGGAGGAATTAGGCTTACTAGGCTTTCAATAATAGTCGTTTGCTCCTTGCTATGTCTAGTGCTCTCTTCTTTCTTCATGCTAAATATAGTGAACTGTAGATTACTTTTTCCATGCCCATATCCTCTTAGCCCTTCCAACTCCTCATTCATTCCTGGTAGCCATCTCTTGGCATATTGCATGATACATTTACCAACAATCTCTGGCTTAATTCCCTTTGCCCTGATTGCTGAAATTATCCGCATAAAATGATCAATGCGGAGAGTGGCCAAATCATTGAACCACCAGCTTTCTTGATTAGATGCTGCATCCTCACTTGCGGGCTCATTTTTAGTAGCCTTCCAAGCTAGAGAATCACTGCATCTTCTAACAATTTGGATATTTTCAGCCCATGGAGATAGATTTTCACAAGATTTCAGAACTGTAACAGTGTCTTTCCATGAAGAAAGCACAACAAATGTGAGGAAAGCTTCGGTCTTGGAAATGAGATTGCCATCTTCTAGTTCTTCAGTCATCTCTAGAAATTCTGATGCACATCTTAGTGCAGCTACATTATCTGAGTTGAAGTCTATAGGAAGGCCATAACAGAATTTTAGAATTGTTTCAAATGTTTCACATCCACCCGGAAAGTTTTCAAGCTTGAGCACATTCCCAGAATTTGAGATTAGAGGCTGAACTTCCAACCGTCCTATGTAGCCGCATTTTGATATCAAGGGGTACTGTTACACAAAAAGTAGCCAACATATAAAAAGATTAAGTTGGTTTCTTTTTTTCATCTTTACTTTCAGTTGATGAATTTTAATTACAGCAGTGTGACCATGTTTTTATTCTAATTCCGGTTTTCACAAAAGTTCTAAGGAAAAGAATTTTTTTTATTTTTCTTCTAGTTTTTTTAAAAAATCCTGAAAACATTAAACACAATTAAAACATTGACTCTTTGTTTCTGCTGTTTTGCATGCTTTTAAGGAGGATTCCCTATCCATGTCTGATGTTCTCTGTCTACCTCTCTTGAGGGAATTTTCCCTCCTCTTTCTCTATCCAAAAGGGGTGGTGGGGTGGGGAAGATACACAACACACACACAATCACACCAGGAAGAAAGGAATAAATGATTTATGCTCCCTATTAACAGGATTGTGCTCCTCACCAGTCAGTATCAATCATTGATATGAGAAATTACTAATATAGACAGTGTTATCATGATATCATTATCTTGTCCCTCATATACCCTGCTGATGATACTGTTTGGAAGAATTTTACTGAGCTAAACAAGAAGGTCAATGATTTTCTGCATTTATAAGGATTTATGATGATGTTTATTGATACCTTGTGCACATTATAGGTGGTTTCCTGGACTTGAATTGAAAAGTCTGTTGGGATTCTAGGGGCAACGAACCTGCATAAGCCCAAATCAAAAAATAAACAGAGAAAATAAATCACTCATACAAAAAGAACTAGTGGTAATTAGCTTAGACATGCATAGTTAAATTCATGTATATATCTACTAGTCTTTTAGCTGCATAAAATATAAAGGATTCTATTTCTGGGAGTACCTTGAATGTTCATTTTTTATGCTATCAGCTATTGTGACATGTTTGTTGGGAATAACTATGCTTTTATCTGAAACTTGTTCTGTTCTGTCAGACTGACTTTCAGGGTCTGGTGCTTGGGCCACTTCAAGTGATTTCATGTTTATTCTTGAGCTAACTGTAGCAAACTTGGAATGAACCCTCCATTTTTTATGACTAGGCTAAATGATAGAAGAAACCAGACATGCTGTCTTAATTAATGCTGAGAACTGTTCTGTGGTCATTGTAGAATTGTAGTTAAGATGGTGGGTGAGTTGTTTCTTTCCTTGTAGGCTATCACCTTCAATAAAATTCTATCATCATATGGAATACTATAATTATGCAGATGTTTAAGTTCTGTTAGGTCATGTATACACATGTTACGTTGTTTTCTCTATAAATTAAGTGGCTCTATTTTACTTGATTTTCTCTTGAATGAAATTACCTGTACAGATAGGATATATGTATCTTATTGTAATTGTATTATCAATTTATATTTATATTCAACTGGTGAAGATTGAAGCATTTTACATAAAAAAACTTAGGCTTAGCTATCATTGTCAGCAATGAGTAGTGCATATCATAGCACATGTGATTTTCTACTGTCGTTCCGGTAAGCTTGTGCTGAAATTTGTGGAATGTCCTTAACTTTTATATAAACTTCAGCTGAATCATAAAAATAAAAATAAAAATTGCAATGTAAGTAGCTTAGAAATTACTGAGTTGTTTAAACTTTAAAGTAACCCTTTTCTACCTTGTATTTAATTCCACCCATAAAGTAGTGTTTAGGATGAAACAATAAATTAAAAAGTATAACTTTTATAAGATAGAATTTCTCTTTTTAATCCTTATCAATATATTAACATCAATCTTTGATTGTTATTGAAGGATCTGGGCCATGATTTGTCCCTCTTAAGCCATACAAAGTGCATACCAATTGGCAAATTGTGGCTCACAGTACTTTACGTCATTGTTTACATTCAATTATTTGAATAGTATTTTTATTTGTATCCCAAAACTTTGAAAATTTTGTATCAATATAAGTATAAATATATTGGTTACATTTGTATCTGTTTTCTATTAATAAATAACAATGATTTAAAATCATAATGCAAGTTTAGATAGTGAGGAAAAAGTATCCTAGTGTAGAAATATAACTAGAAAGACACAGCATGCCACAATTTATTTTTTTTATTTTAAAAGAAGGATGCTTATAGGAGTTCATTAATAAGCAAATGAGTTATACATGTTGGTGCATCAATGAAAGTATTAGAGCTAGCTAAAAATGTGGCTATCTTTGCTAACGGATGGACAATCTTATTAGTCTCTCTCCGACTAAAGTTAACACAAGAGTTTGTGAACTGAGAAGCAAAACTACGTTTACAGTCAACATAACCAAATTCCTTAGCATCCTCTCTATCTTTGTTGAATGCGTTCACCATTGTTTTTGAATCAAGAGCGAAGTCAACGCAATCAAAGTGTAGATCATGAATACCAAATCGACATTACACACCGGTGATATTCACATGGTTTTTGCGAGCACAAACTCACATTCATCATCCCTCAAGCCCGTGCCAATATCTGTTCGATTTCGCTGTAATGAAAACAAAGCATCTATATTAATTGCATTTGAACCTTCCTTAGCGAGGCCTTTGCCATCAAACGCGATCTGTGTCGTCTGCTGCTGTGTTCGCACGATCTGCTGCTATATATAGCAGCTGCACATGAGCCACGCCTGCCTCTGCTGGCTTTGACATTGGCTAATGACCAGTCTTCCAGAAGCATAGGTCTCTATCCAACTTGTTCACATATTGTCGAACTTTCATGTTACGATTCTTCCATAGACTCCATAAAGTAACGTCCATTTAGTTAGCATTAGCCAGACTTTGGTCGTGGCTGTTGTGTTTGTTTCCAGGTCTGCTTTATTAATACCATTAAAAGAGGAACATTAAAAAATAATGTGTGCAAGGTCTTCAAAGCATACCACAAATTCTATGGTTTTAATAATATTGCGCAATCCATCGTACTAAACGACGAAAAATATAGGGTAAGAACGGTTATATTTATCATAGGATTTGAGTAAGGTGAATAAAATTGATCAATATTTTGGGTGTGATTTATAATTGAAAAGTGTGATTTAAGATCAAAGAAAGATTCTACTATACAATAACTG
>Ga0099826_10001462_pt1 | contig 14204 bp, 6 predicted proteins | sample Mtrugardesep15_FD_76830 | JGI IMG/M metagenome (GOLD analysis project Ga0099826, IMG submission 76830) | Root nodule microbial communities of legume samples collected from California, USA - M. trunc garden sep15 | ecosystem: Host-associated > Plants > Roots > Nodule | place: USA: California... | reverse complement strand
TGTATATCCAACATTAGCTCTATGCCCTGCATGTGTGCTCATAAGTTGATACGTTGCCTTCTGCCCTAATCCAGAGTCATCAGCCATATCAATCTCATATGCTTGTACTTCAGTTATCTTTCTTTGTGATCGAAGCATGTGCGTTGTCTCTCGTTTTAGTAGATCATGGTTATGGTTTTCTTCAAACTCATGGATGACCAACTTTCCATTTTTACATGGAAGTGTAATTCTTGCTAAGCAATTCGTTCTAGACTCGACTCTCTAGATTTTTCCTTCATATGCATATTTTTTCTCTTTCTTCTGTAGTCTTTCCTTACAACAAACAAACCTACATGACGATACAATAGCGTGTTTGTTCTTGTTTGTAAAACGTATTCTAACTCCGAAGCCCTCACGAAAACCATAAGCAAGCCAAAATTGTTCAGCCTCTTCCATAATATCAAATTCCATTCCAAGTCTTGGCTTCCAATCAACATTTGAAGATGTCATGTTTGATTAAACTACCCAAATGAAGGAACCTAACAAGTAAATAAAAGAGGTAAGACATAAAAAAAATAAAAAATTATATCTCTTATAATAGTATAATCCTAATGTATTGCTATTAAACACAACATATGTATTGCTACAAAAAAACAGAGCATTGGTTCAAAAGATTAAACTACTTCAATCCTAAAATAAAAACCTAAATCTCCTAAAACCTAATCCTAATGAATTGAAATTGGTTCAAAAGATTTTTTTTCTTTCCCTAGTCAAGTGTAGTCATTCCCTATTTTAATCTTGATTTTGATTTGTTCTCATTACCATAACCATTACAAAAGATGAAAAAAAAGATAAGAAAAAACAAACAAACAAACCTTAAGAGGACAAATTATGAGGCGACGACATGGCAGAGGTGGTCATTGGCGGTGATCGGCGGCGTACGACGGCAAAAAGTAGTGGTGGCCGGTTTTGCTTTGAAGTAGCAAGGGAGTAAGCAAAAGCGCGGTAACATGTTTGTGATTCGCGTTTGGTTCTTTTTCACTTAAAATGGCTTTTTTTGTTTTGTTTTATTTTAATGACTTTGTCCCACGTGTCAGCCTCTGATTGGTAATGTCACCATACCATTATTTTTTCAATGGTACTCAAGTGCTCCCCCATAGAAAAACTATCAATTAAAACGTGTCACCTAGATCAATACTCATAGAAATTCATCGAAACTTTTATAAAATGAATTTTTTTTGTTAAGTTTCTTCTTTGCTTTTATTTCAAAAATGTATTTATGTGCTATTTGAACTTTTTGAGGATGATAAAATCTTAGTCTTGTATATTTCTTATAAAATATGATTACTTTTTGTTCATATTTTTAATTTGGTCTATGTGGTTGTAATATAAAACATTGCTGAAATTATGTTGTGTTTTATCTTTGTTAACTTGATTTTAATGTTAAAAACAAAAAAAATTATATTGTCTAAAAAAACCACACACACCGAATCATTCCAAACCGTATTGATTTTTTAAAAGCTAACCGAATCAAACACAACTTCGTACTTTTCTATCTCATGGTTAAAATGACCTTTATACTCAAAATCAAACCAATATGTGCCACAAACAGTCGAACACCCATAATATTCCCTACATTGTTAGTGTCTCGGACTAATCTTCCACTATCTATCTCCTCGGACACATAACAATCATCAGAATTGAGACCATGACCTTGTTGGTAATTTTCCATTTTCCACCACATCCATGGAATGATTGTTGCTTACTTTTTTTCTCTTGAGCATAATCTCTCTTTGTTTCCAAAAATAACAAATGTAAGTTTTTTTTTTCCTTCTTGCAATTGAATTCACATGAAGTATACAAATCTAAACCGCACTTATGGTAATGTTTCACTTTTAGAAAATTTGAGGTTTTTGTACGAGAATTATTTAAAATATCAAAATATTTAGGTTTTTTTTGTTTGTTTTTATATTTAGTCATTTTATTTTATTTTATTTTTTGGTGATTTATATGTAGTGTTTTTACATTATGAATCATTAAATCCTAAGTCCATGTTATACCAAAAATAAATATCTGTACCGAAATAATATTTTTGGATAGGCTGTACGAGAAGATTCGTAAGTCCACGAGTTATTATTATCAATAATTCAACGCTATATCTAATAATGGTACACATGCACAAAACTAAAACGTAAATTTCGTCTACCTGCTGAACATTTTTAAATAGGGGTCAAGTGGACACCGTTAAATGATAGGGAAAAAATCAATATTTTTAAAAACAAATAAGACTACAACTTATAAAGGGGGTCAACAATAAAAATGAAATGCAACTCCTAGAGGAGTCGAGTTCAAGTAGACACTATTAAATTTTTTAGTTGACTTTATGCTTTGTGTTCTATATATAGTACACATGTGAAATGATAGGGAAAAATCAATATTTTCAAAAACAACTATACTTTGAAAATTAAAAACAATCATTTTGAATTAAAAAAAACAACGTACCCACCGTGTTAGTAATAAAAATAATCATGTTGTATAAAAAAAAAACGACGTACCTAAAATGTGTTCGTAAAAAAATATTGTAAACATCTTTATTATTCTTTGTTGACGGAAACATTTTATTATCTTTATTATTCTTTGTACCCATATTCGAGTGTTGCTTAAAGATAAGAGAGTTACGGTCTTTCCACAACTTGTTAACGACAACCTTAAACAAAATCTTCCAAGGTCAAGCTACATTTCCAATATCATTAGAAGATAAATTCCATTTGAGCCAAGCCAAAGTCCCCATCTAAAGAACTCACTCCATTTGCATAAGGGATTATGGTGCTAAATTGCACCGGGGACAAATATTGTCAGCTGATAAACCTCTCTCTTGCATCTTTTCCCATTTGATAGAAGCTTAACATGCACCATTTTCTAAGAGGTTGTTGAGCTTGGTCCAATTCTACTCTGAATAAGATTGGAACTCTGAATATTTAACTCCCATAAACTAATTTAAGAGTAGAGGTGATAATAGGTTAAAATGTGCTTGATTTTGTAAGACCTAAGTTTAGTATGACACAAAAATTTAAGACCTAAGTGTGACATGTAGTATATCATAGACTTATTTTTTAAATCTAAGTTTGGCCTTTTGAAATTATGATATAACATACTAATCAGTTTAAAACTCTATTTCATATGAACATGTTAAAACAAGTAATCTTATATGTGTTTGTATTTCCTAGTGAACTAAAAACGGAAGGAGTATATGGGACATGTTTTCGTGTGGAAATCAAGTTAGAATTGAATTCCGGAATTTCAAGTTAATCCCACTGCTTTGAGAGTGAGAGTAGAGTGTACGTGAAGTCACGAGCTGAGACCCATGTAAGCACATTGTGCATACACACAAGTGAGCTAAACTAACAAGATATCAATTTTTTTTTTTGGTTACAACTAACAAGATATCATTGAAGATAAACATGTAAACTTTCATTAATTTGAAATATTTATTGAAGATATATTTTGGTGAAGAGATTAATCTTTTAGATATTTAAAAACATAAATTTGTTGAAAACATATTTTGGTGAAGAGATTAAATTCATAGGTATTTAAAAATCTAAATTAAGGATTATAAAAAAACTAATTTACTATTTTGTAATAGAAAATGCTAACGAATGTTCTTAGAACACTATTTAATGTCTTTAGATGGTATTTTTATTTTTTATATAAAAACTTGAGTAATCAAAACATTGAAAATTAAAAATTGAAAAAATTGACTTTTTCATAGAATTATTTCTTATTTTATAATCATTGAAGAGTGTCTCGAAGACCTTCGTTAACAAGATTTTTTAATACATTTAATACTAAATTATTTGACTTTTTCAATGTTGAAAATTAGAACTGATATACGTCTCGCAATATTTTATATTCTTTTTTGGCTTTCGCACCGGTTTCTGACCCATCAATGGTGAGCGACTAATCCGGCTTGTGCGTAGAGGCATGCGCACTGGCCAAAAGTTGTTCCTCCTGAGATTAGAACCCGATATTTCCCGGGTACGTCCTTGAAATGAGCTCTTTGCCACTGGAGTACAAGCAACTTGGTTCAGTATTTTATATTCTATTTAGAATGTTAATACAAGTTCACATCCATACAAAGCAACATATGTTTCCACCGGTCATAATAAGAATAAGCTAAGACTGTCTGTTTAGATTTCAACCATAAAAATGAATTTAGTTTGACTTTTTCTAGGAGTATAAAAGAAATAGCAGTCGTGTTTTGAAACATACGAGAATTCCGCTCCTTTTAAATCACCCATATAGTAGCAAACCAAATTACCGCAAATAATAAATGAGAAGATTTTGACATGGCTCACCAGAAGGCACTCATATATTAATTTACACTTTAAACAAAAATTTTAAAAATCTTGTTTACGTTTACACAAAGACTTGCTTATCTGTTTTTACTTTTTACTAATTATTTAAAACTCAAAATAGTGGATAACAGGATAAGGCTCCCACCCAATATAGGATAAGATAGAGCATTATAAAAGTGACATACACCAAACATTCTTCGGATTTATTTTTTTTCTTTTCGATATTAGTAATTTGATTGATATACATTTTTTTGTGTGTGTTAACCTTATGGTTTTCAGATGAAAGAAACCTCTTGTTGATAATCAAGTGATCATTTGTTTAAAAGATAATTAAAGTTTGATCAATCATTTTTTTATTCTTAAATCAAACTTAAATTTTGTTCAAACAATTTATGATTAGTGAACTCATTAACCGCTTGAGCCCAATAAACTTCATTGTTTTCTTAATTGAAATTCTATTCAAGCTCGTCATTTAGAAATTAAACATCAATACTCTGCTCATCGATGTTACACTTCCCCTAAGCATGTAATATTGTGTTGATTTGAATTATTTTAGTTCCACCCACAAGGGAAAATGGTCTAATTCAATAGGAAAGGTCAACAAAAGACAATCACAAAATGATCTATTGCCAAAAATAGAACTCGGGCGTTTGTTAAATTTAACGTTCCAAATCAATTGATGGTTGTATAAACATTTGATATGTTGTGACGAATGTTTATCAATTTGTTGTTGATTTTTGGAAGAAACTCAAATCTCACATCAAATAGAAATAAAGTCTGTTTATAATTTACTACTAGACATCCTTTTTTTTTAAAATACAATTTTGTTAGAATAAGTTAAACACAATACGCTATGGTTGGTCACCATTTTTATCCATACACAAAGTTACAGGACGATTATTCCACTAATTTTTCTCTCCATACACATTATTGTTGCATTTACTTGTAGTGTGGCTAATAACGAAAAATACTTCAGTAACTTTGAAGTTCGGTGATTTTGGTAACTTTAGTGTACTTTAGATGACAAAGAATGATAGATAAATGATTAAAATAAAATTATTTTAATGAAAGAGAATTTTTTGTTAGGAGAGAGATAGATATAAATTCACCAAAATCACCGAACTCAAAATCACCAAAATGTAACCTAGCTAACAACATCCTATATATTATCCTTAGTTTCAAACGGAATGGAATTATGAACTATCTACATGGAAGTGTGTTATAGTTCAAAATAACATATGAGGAAATACACTTACCATAACATAATTGGTCGAGGCAAATTGACATATAGTGAATATCAAGGACAGGGGCGGAGCTAGGTTTTAAACATTGGAGGGGCCAAGTCTTAAAATGTAGTATAATTTAACAAACAAACTTACATAATGGGCTTTTTTTAAAAGTGGAAAGGAAATTTAGTCATAAAAAGACATAAACCCAACATACAAAATAACACAAATGCTAATAACGGGGGACTATATTCATGATCATATGTAAATAGCAATATAAAATAATAGAATAATAGTAGTAAAAAACAAATTTTAGAAAAATTGGAGGGGACCACAGCCACCCCTTGCCCACATGGTCCCTCTGCCACTGATCAAGGAGGTTTGGATTGTGCATAAATAGAAAAGTGATGATTAGTAATAGACATGAAGAATATTGAAGTAGTTTCTCCTCTCTCTTTGATACTCTCTAGTAGAGTAATGGCTTAGTCTTAAGACTTAGTCTTCTTCTATCTTTCCCTTTCTCTTCTTTGTACTAAAAACACCCACTCTAATTGAGTTCTCATTTATCAATTTTACCTTTGATTAACAATCCATTTGCAATTATTCATCTTATCACATTCTTATGTTTTAGAACCCTTACAAAGTGATAACCGACGATGATTACATAATTGTTTCCTGAGTGACGATTTCACAAACAGTTATTCCATATGTAAATTTTACTTGCTCCTTCCTCAACTATAAACATTTATTAAAAAAATATTTGTCTCTAATTATAAATTCACTTTTAATATTCTAGATACGTTTATTATATTTTCCAAACCTAACACTAATTAAGTGATTGTTTTTTTTAGGGAAGTATTTAAGTGATTGTTAGAATTGTGGTGGAGGGCTTATAAACTTGCTTTTTATTAAGGATCATGCTAACTTGCAGGACCGGCCTAGGAATAAGTTGGGGTGCGATGGACTAGAGCCCATAGCAGTAGGGTGTCCAATTTTATTTTATTTTTTTTTTATGGAGGAGATTGTTTACATAAATATATTTGGTTTTTGGGGGTGTATATAGCAAGGTTCACGGAAAGACCCAAAACATTGACAAGATGAAAGCATGTTAATGTTTTTGACCCTTTTGACGCAATTTACTATATATAGCCCTGTATATCACAAGTATTTCTGTATAGACCCTCCCTATAAAAAATTTCTTTGTTCATAATAATGTGAAAAAAAATTATTATCGAAGAAATTGATGATATTTTTTTGGGCCCTTTGTTCCTAAATGTGCCTCACTAATATGAGAAATATTGATGATATTTAATTATTTATTATCCAAGAAATTGAGATAACTTTATAACAAAACAAATTATTTTTTGGTGTCTGTGAAGTATTTGATTTATTTTCAAATGTTGCTTAAAAAAGTATTTATTTGTTAGTGAAAAGCGGAAAGAAAATGAAATGAAGACCTAATAAAATCGTAACAATGAGCTAAAAAAAAATTATGATGTATTATGTCAGGGACCATTTTATCATATTATGGTTAAGACCTATAAAACTCTAGGAACGATCCTACTAACTTGTACCCTTTGAGCACATGTTAAAGATTTCATAACTAGTAAATATTTATTACAAAACATTAATTTTGAATCTCTAGTAAAATAAATTGACATAATTATTAGACAAAATTTTCACTTTAAGTTTAACATGTGTCATAAAAACACACGTTAGCAGTTTCCTTTTATCAAAGTTGTTAGCTTCTTATTTTCAAGTTAAGAAGGCATGTAAACCCACGGCGACGAATTTTAATAAACATACGCTAATACAATTAATTTATGTTAACATATATAACCCTAAAAAACTATCGCTAAAAAAAAACTCAAAAAACTATCTTAAATGTGAAAAGTCAATATTGAATAAACACAAAAGACAATCTAACCATATGTCTTTTTTTTAAGAGGCTAAACTCGCTCGCTGAAATTGGTTTCGAGGAAAATCGAACATAAGACTTTATTGAGGAGCACACTCCCAATACCAAATCTAACATTACCGAACTAACTCAAAATAAAATTTGCAATGGCAGTTTTTATTAAGAACGGAGGCTTACTTTATACTCTCTAGGTCATATTTACAAGAAACAATTGATTTTTTAGATTTATTCAATAATTGATGTATCTAGTCTATATTTTAAACAGAATATATAAATTATTCAATGAACCTAAAAAATCAATTGTTTCTTGTAAATTGGACCGGAGGTAGTATTATTACTACCTCCGTCCCTAATTATACGACCCTTTAGAGGGAAAAAATTGTCCCTTTTTATAAGACCTATTTGGTATTTTCAATTGCATTAATTATTTCTTTACCAACATAACCTTATTTATTTTGCATATTTTTCTTCAATCAACAATAAATACTATTATGTTGAAAACATAAACTAACTCTCTCTCTCTCTCTCTTAAGGATAAATTTGTAAAAACAATAGTAATTAGTATATACAAATGTAATACTACTACCAATTTTCTTAATTCCCGTAATTTTGGCAAAAATGTCCTATATATTTAGTGACGGAAGTAGTAATAAGTAGGGTGTAAATGTGCTAAGTTGTTCATAAATTATTCGGACTTGTCTTGTTAAATATTCAGTCAAACTAACACAGACACACACAAGTTTCTCTTGTGCCCTCCAAAATTCAAAGTTTGCTCCCTTTGGGATATACATTCCGAGTGTGTTTTGACTCTTTTAGAATATAAATTTCGAATGCAATTTGTTTATCCTTCCAACTCTTCCTCTATCAATTCACTTTTTTCCTTTTTCTTTTTACTAACGTAAGTTATTCGGATTATATAACCTAGACGGTTAGCAAACACTCCATCATCAACTTTCTCTTCAAATCTCTCCAAAAACACCTCATTTTTGGCGAAACCTTGATCCCTACACACTATTTTTCGCCTGAATGCAAAGATAATGCGACTCTACAAACCTTTCTCATTCAAATTATATCCTTTTTCGTTTCATTCATTTCAAGTTGTATGTACAAGCGTCGTTCGTATTATAAAATCCAAAAATTTCAAATTTATAGTCTGGATTATATAATACGAACGTGGTTTTGCAAAAAAAAAAAATCAATTTTCGAAAATTGTTTGCATTATTTCAAATATGGATGCTCTTATTGTTCCTTCCTCCCCGCTGATTTGACACTTGACATTATACCTCAAATTGTTGATCCTTCAATTGATGTGAAGTCAGGCATTGTATCTCCATATGTGGATTCTTTTGGCAATGCCAAAGACGAAGTTCCACCTCTAGTTGAGGATCCTCCAGTTGCAGATTCTTGAGGCAATGCCAAAGTCGAAGTTCCGCCTCTAGTTGAAGATCCTCCCAAAAATACCAAAGTCAAGGTTTCACCTCTATTTGTGTCTTGTATTTATCGCCACATACATTTCACGATTGAAAGAAAGTTTAAATCATGAGACAAGTTGTTGACATGGATTTGTGGTGAAACAAAGAAGTTGAGATTCACTGTTATTTCAAAATAATATCAAAGGGAAAAGGAAGAAAACAATTTGTTGTGTTGAGATGTGAAAAAGGACGATCCTATAAAGAGTACAACAAGTTATTGAAACGTAAAATCTCAACATTAGCGAAATGTGAGTGTTCGTTGAGATTGAGAGATAATTTTTTGAGTGGTAGTCAACGAGGCCTTATAGTTATGGAGGGAGAACATTATCATGAGTTGTTTAAATTCTTTAAAGGTCATAAATATGCATAACGTCTAAAACTGGAAGATAAGATGCCTGTTTGTAAGATGACAACCTCAATGGTCCTTCCAAAAAATATTTGGATGACTTTGAAGAATATAAATGGTCGCAATGAAACTACTATAAAATATATTTACTTTGAAGAATAGAAATGATCGCAGTGAAATTTCTATTAAGCATATTCATAATGCATGCCAAAGGTATAAATAGTCTATCAAGAGTCCAAGATAAAAATAAATAAAAAAAGTAACATCTCATGAAACATTTTACCCAACTCTACCGTTAAGTTGTATTTGTATCACATCTAAAAAAAGTCAGAGCAAGATGTAAGACCAATTGCAAAGTGAAGGATCTCAAATATTAGGATGAGAACGAGATCAAATATTTATGAAAAACACTCATGGATGCATAGGAAGTTAGTAGAGTTCGAGTTAGAGGAAGCATATGTTGATTCTTTCGTTTTTTTTTTAAATTGTCTATACAAATTTTCCAAATTTTTTGGAACATGTAAAAAGTACTATATTGTGGCCTAACACATGGTTATACTAGATCCTAACACATGGTTATAGACTATAAGCTCGATTTAGCATTGCTGGTTATAGTATGAAGATACATATGAAATAACATTTCAACAGTTTATTTTATCGGAAACATCCTCTATATGTCCACCTCTAAAAAAGATTGATACAAAAGATGCATAAAAGACATAAGACAAAAGGTTCGACTCAGGAGGATCGTTTCAAACAATCAACTAAGTCTTTCCATGAGCATGTCGACTTTTTGCATTTTTTCACGGTTAAAGTCATAATGCTTAAGCAGAAGGAGTATGTGTACTAACAATTTGTCTCCTAAGCCTCATTCAATTCAATGTAACTTCCCAAACCTAGATCAGTTGCCTCTGTTCACGCATTAATTTATTGAAAGTGTCATGGAAGTCCCTATTGATGATTGTAGTGAAAGTAACTAAGTCATGTGACTTGCACATGCAAATAACAACCATTTTATGTCGGTAAAGTTGTTTGTGGAATCTTTATTTTCAGTTTTTATTTAGTGTTTTTGTTGTTTGGGTGTAACAATCATAATTGAAAGACGTCTGTCCAATTCCTTCAACGTCTGAAATATAAGATCATCGTCATCGAGATGATGCATTGTCCTGAGAGGCTAAATATTTGCATAGAACTCGGTCGTGCTCAAGGTAACATGATAATTGGAGTTAATGATGCGGTGATAATTGAAGACCTTAAGAAGGTTGTAGATGTAGTCAAAGTTTAAGATGATAGTTTTGAGAGTGTTAAATATGGTATTGTAGATCTCGCAAAGATTAGTTCAAATGTGTATGATTATGTAATGATATTTTCATATAATTATCTGTTTTAGTTGGCCAAATCCTACATTTTATAAATGTCTGTTAAAGCTGCATACAGGGCCGGCCCTACACATTAAGAGGCCTAAAGCAAAAAATTTAATGTGGCCTTTAAAAATATTTTTCTAACATCATATTTATATAAAATCAATTTTATGGAGACCAAAATTTAAATTCATGACCAAGAGTAATTGAACCCTTTTTAATAATCAATTATCGTATACAAATGACTGTAATTTATCTATTTTATAATATACTTATAACCAAATTAAGTTTTTAGAGACTTTTTTTTCACCTAAAATTTTGAGGCCTAAAGCCCTTGTTTGGGTTGCTTGGCCCTTAGGTCGGTCTTGGCTGCATAGATAAATCTCTGTTATAGTTGTATTTTTCGCTATTATATGTAGTTTAGCCGCTTTTAGATTTATTTATTTTTTGACAAAAGCCCCTATTATATGTAATTCAAACGAGTGCAAACCTGTAAATTTAGATAGTGCGAGAAGAATAAGGAGTAAATTTAGATAGTGTAGTAGGACGATAAGAAATTCTCTTAAAAATTTTTAGATGGACTTGTTTTGTTAAATGAGTTGAGCCTAAACCTTATCACATGTTCGACACTAACGACCGGCAATTTAAATTGCTTGTTTTTTACACACACAAAAAATATTCTAACAAATTGAATATGAAATCCCTTAAAAAAAACTAGGATGAAATATATAAACTTTAATTTATTCAAACTTGATAGTGTTAAAGTTAAGATTAAAAAATTCGCATAATTGAAAGAAAAAAACAAAGTTAATTGTTCAAATTGTCACAGTAATGTAGACGAAGTCTGAAAAAGCCATCGTAAATACAATCGAGTCTACACATGTAATTTGGTACTCTCTTAAATTTTTCCTCCAACAGCCCGGTCAAACATTAAGCATTGAAGTAACACTTGCCACATGGATTTATTCGATGACGTGACTTTTTTTTGTCTAAAAAAAATTCTTCAAAAAATTGTGAGGAATATTTTTTTGGCAAAAAAAATACTATATCATAAAAAAAATCTCAGGTTCCCTCAAAAAAAAAAATCTCAGGGGGTGAGATTATCTGTCACATCAATGTCTCCCATTTCATTGGGTTGTTGAATGACAAAAATTGAAATAATATCAAATTACAGCGGTAGATTATGTGTTTTTTTATTGGATCATTTTTCAAATCTTGTGTATATTTTATAGGTAATTAGAATTTTTTTTTTGTCAAGTAGCCTAACGGCTAGAATTCACATTTTTCAAGGAGAATAAGTGGGGTGTCTGGGGTTCGAACCCCGACCCCTACATATAATAATGCATGTCCCTGCCAATTGAGCTATGTTCACGAGGACCATAGGCAATTAGAATTATTATCCAAAAAAGTGAAAGTATAAATAATTGAAACAAGACAAAAAAATTATCATATAAATACATTAGACATAAAATAATCTCAAATAATAAATAGAAAAATATTTATCATATAAATACATACTCCCCCATTCCTAAATATTTGTCGTAGTTGACCAATTCACACATGTCAATTAGTTAATGCACAACTTTAATCATTAATATCTTTAATTATCTATTTTAAAAATTTATATTTTTGGAATATCCATTGAGACAAATCGAACAACATTTATATACTAACATTTGTTTTGTAAAAAAAAAAAACTAACATTTGTCTTTATATATTGGTAAAAAAAATACACAAAGTAGGTTATATAAATAGTGCACAAGTCAATCTAGGACATGTATTTATGGATAGAGGGAGTATATTTCACAATAAAATAAAATTGAGCAGAAGAAAATTTATAGATTTTTGGTTGAGGCATTGAACTTAAGAGTATTTTACTCTCACAAAAATTATCTATTGTAATTGTTCTCAATTAGTTAATATTCCGGATCAAGATACAATATCCACTTATTTATATACTAACATTTGTCTTTATATATTAGTAAAAAAAAAATAAACAAAGTAGGTTATATGAATAGTGCACAAGTCAATCTTGGACATGTATTTATGAATAGAGGGAGTATATTTCACAATAAAATAAAATTGAGCATAAGAAAATTTATAGATCTTTGGTTGAGGCATTGAACTTAAGAGTATTTTACTGTCACAAATAAATTATCTATTGTAATTGTTCTCGATTAGTTAATATTCTGGATCAAGATACAACATCCACTTATCGCTAACATCACATGTGAACTAGCAAAGATAAGGGACATAGTTTAGAAGTTCAAGGAAATAATTATTTTTTGAGGCAATAGTATTTAGCGTCAATATTAACTATGCAGAGAAGAGGAATGTTATTTGGATAAGCATTTTATGGAAAAACTTGTAGGACAACCAAAATATATAAAAAAAAAATGTAGGTCTTGACACAAAAACCAAAACAATAGAGAGAAAATGGGAACATGAAGTGAGTATGACTGAGAAAATTGTTGTAAAAGTTGTCACAATGGTTGTTCAAATATTTCTCATTCGAAAAATGACTTTGAATGATTGAAAAAGATAAAGAAAATGGGTAATTATGTCATTTAGCAGCAGTTATAGCCAACCCGTGACACAATCATCAATAAATTGGTTGTCATCGATTATAATCGACGCTAACTTCAGTTTATTTAGTTATGTAAATGTGTTTTTCATGGCTATTACAACAGTGACTAAGACTTTGTTTCATAGTATAGAGGGGAGGACATGCAAGGGATTTGGGAGGTGGGAAATATAGGAAAAATTAATGAAATCATCCACATTTTTTTGAAAGGGTGATTTTTAATTTTAAGAATTTTTTTTTTGTTTGAGGGAAGAATAATAAAATGTTAATAAGTGCATGTGACACTTGGTAATGAATCAAAAAAAGAAAATGTTACCTTGAAAACTTTGTATTTTATATTTTGAAAGATAAAAAAGAGTTATTTTCAATGAAATATGTCATTTCTTTCTATTTTTAATTCAGTGATAAGTGTAGACTTTTGTTAGCTTAACCCATGTTTTTAATATGTTTTACCCTTTTAAATTGATGAAAAATGCTAACAAATACTTTTAGGGCATTTGTTTAGAAGTTTCAACTAAAAATTATGCATTTAAGATATTAAAACAACAAAAAATAACCTTTGTATATAAAATTTATTAGTAATTATTTCTATTCATGAATCCTTAACAAAGTGTCTTAAACTCGTTCATAACCCTAAATTAATTATCCATTGACTTTACTCTAGCATTAGACTTTTGACCCGTGCGTCGCACGAGTCTTATTGGTTGTAATAGTACATGATAAATTCACTCATATTAAATTTATATCAAAGTAATATGGACGTAAGATTGGAAATGAGTCGATGAGTTGAACTCTTTTGAGCATGACTCGACTCAATAGGAATCGTTATTGCTCAAAACTTAATTCAAGTTCGATATGAACATTTTTTTATCTCGAGTTTGATTTGTTTAAATTTAATGAACAACTCAGTTTGACTCGATAGATTTATTCCTTTAGCACTAACTACATAATTTAAATGTTTTC
>Ga0099826_10001461_pt1 | contig 14206 bp, 13 predicted proteins | sample Mtrugardesep15_FD_76830 | JGI IMG/M metagenome (GOLD analysis project Ga0099826, IMG submission 76830) | Root nodule microbial communities of legume samples collected from California, USA - M. trunc garden sep15 | ecosystem: Host-associated > Plants > Roots > Nodule | place: USA: California... | reverse complement strand
GTGCAACACCCTGAAATTGCAAATTCAATCAAATTAGTCACTAAAATCATAACATAATCAATCATATCAGTCCTTCATTTAATATACTAATTGCCAAATTGATCCTTAAAATTTAAGAGTCATACCTGTCCATCATTTGCAACAACATTTCCTGCAGTTTCTGCATTTCCAGGCACAACATTTTCTGGGACAAAGTTAGGAGCAGAAACTTGATAAACTAGAGGAAAGGTGTTGTTACCTTTAACCACAGCCGAATACAGCAACTTCAAAAACATTAAAATCGTCGGAGATGATGATGATTTTGAAGAGGTGAGAATGGAGAAATTTTTAGCGGGAATGAGAAGAGTCAAGGACGTTTTTTATGTTTCTCAGAGAAATGTGAGGAAGGAGGTATGGGTAATGCAGGGGCAAAATGGGAAAAGCAAAAGAAAAAAAACTGAAAAGTGAAAACTGGACTTTTTCCAAATCAATCAAATTAGTCCCTGAATCCTTCTTGCCACGTGTACAAGACAACACAGCATGCAGGGCGACAGATCAGCATGGCTAACGTAGCACTTGAACGGAGGGACCTTTTTGATGGATGTTTGACAAATTCAAGGACTAAGTTGATATTTCGCATAATTAAGGGACAAATTTGGCCGACCTGTAAAAATTCAAGGACAAATTTGATGGTTCACTCTTTTAAATTATGTAGACTTACTTTCACCCACGTGCTTCAACCTATTTACTACATGTTTGTTTGCCAGCTAGCATACCTATTGGTACTTTATTTCTTCCAGATTCACAGTATGACAGGTTTTCAACTTTTTAACGAGACTTTTTACTTTTATTATTATCATTATTATTCTTATATTTATGTCTTAGGACTTAATACTCCTGAGACACACATATTTATTTCTCTTCTTTTTTGGTAACACACTTTCAATACAACTTGTATTACTCCATTGTTTTTCTTTCTTTTCAGCTTAAAACATTTCCATCTCATTGTTTATCAACTATTCCTCTATGTTGTTGTGTGTTGTTTATAATTCCTCCATGGATACTTGCAAAACTTGCTTTCCACCACTATCTTCTAGTTTCACAGTGCTTTGTGACAGTGCCTTGCATGGATGACCACGGGATGGAACTTTTATGCACGATGACAGTTCATGGTGCTCCGGGATGAAGCTTCATGTTACACGATGACAACTTCATGGATGACCACATCTCTGTATTTTATTTTCTTTATTTGTTTAAACCCGTTGCAACCCAACCGAGCAAACCGTTGATCCGACAAACCGAAACCCGACCAATCCGAACTAGCTAACGGTCGAGAACGGGTCTACTATATATGCTTCTCGGTTTGGGATGGTGGGAGATTTAGAGCCCGAACCCTACCGCTGCTCTACCCTAATTGTTGTTAGAGTCTTGCTAACCAGTGTCCTCAAAACAATGGCTAAGGAATCAAAAAAGGAAATAATTTATAAATTTTATGTAGAAAAACTTCTTTTTTAAAGTTTCAATGTGTTGAATATACAATTTATAAGAAAAAGTTTCTTCATTAAGAAATCATTATTAAGTGTTTTAAGGGTACTTGTTAGCATTTTCCTTATTATTTTTATTATTATTAAGAATTTTTTTTTTTTTGTAAAGTAGCTTAATGACTAGAGCTCACACAATTCAATTGTGAAGAAGTGTGGTATCCGAGGTTCAAACCCTGACCCCTGCATATAATATGCAATATCCCTACCAACTGGGCTAATCTCACGAAAATATTAAGTTGGTTTATAGTTTGCAAGCCTAACTGTTGCGATTTAGGATCCCCTAAACCTAGACTTTAGTACGTTCAAGTGTAATCTACTACGAAGTGTAAAATGAAATGCATCAAAAAACTTAGAAGTGTAAAATGCAAAATATATTGTGGAGTGAAATGTTGATGGGTTGTAAAAAAAAAAAAGGTTGAAATGATTGACGGGCTAAAGTCTGATAAATGTTTGGGTCCTCTCTGTAGTTATTGTTATTTATACCCCCATTAAACCCAATATTACTATATACACCTTCATAGTAAAAAAAAATAAAAGATTGGTCCCTTATGGGCATGGGTCCTCGGCCGCCGGACCCCCGGCTTATGCCTTGGCCCGACCTTGCTTGGAGATGTTGAATCAAGAGAACCACATGAAATAAGATTTGAACATCGGCGAGGAGAGTTTGAAAGAGAAAGAGGACGGGCCAAAGGGTTTAAGTTGGAAATGTAAGTTGTTTCGTCTGATATACGTCATATGACACTCCTTGGACATAGTAGAAGGTTCTTGGGGTATAACTAGTTGGTAAATAAGAGGTTAAATACATTTGTGGTTATTTAAGTTATATGTTTATAACAAATTAGTTTTAAGTTTCTTTTCATTACAAATTGGTCATTTAACTCATAGAATATGTACACTATTACATATATTTTTCAACTAATTTCTTTAAAAAGTATTTATGAACCATTTAACATTGAGATGGTAGGTCCAAATGTGTTTATGACATCAAACATGACTACTTACGCATATTGTCTTATTGTTTTTAAATTCAAGCTTAATTTTAGAGATAAATATTACGTCAACGATACTATAAATCAATAATAGATTATTTTTTCTTCAAACAAGACTGAATAATACACATATGAATTCTAGTTTTAAGAGCGGTGAATTTGGAGCTACTAACTTAACAGTAAATGTCCACACAAAAGCTTTTTAACTGGGTTTGATGAAAACATGATCACTGTGTATATAATTTCTGATTTAAAGAACCAATTTACAACAAGAAAAACTTAAAGGACTAATTTCTTATATACATCTAACTTAAAAGACCGCATATGAAATTATTTGAACGCACACACAACAATGAAGAAAATTAAATGATTAATAAGTTAGCTACATCATTCAACATCATTAAACCATTTAATCTTTTAAAAAAATATTTGTGTACCCAATTTTTGATATATGGGTTTGTCCTTAAGCAAATATTTCTCTTGTTGTCCCAGCTTTAGAGAACATTAATATATCCTTGATAAAAATTGATAATGATGAATTTGGACATACGAGTTTAGCATTAAACGTCAAAAAAAATACATTTTAATTGAGTTTGATGAAAACAAAATTGCAGTGTAGATATTCTCTGACTTAGAAGTCCAATTTACAACAAAAAACTTAAAACTAACGTATTATAAACATCTAACTTAAAGACCGCACATGATAGTTGGCTTAAATAATATTATAAAGTTGTTATTCTACATAGTAGAAGGTTATTGGGGGAGAATTAGTTGGTAAATAATACTATTATATAATGTTGCTAATCTATGTACTCTAAGTTGTTAATATAAAGTTTTTCTTTGTTGCTCCCACCATGTCAGAGAGAAAACATGATTATGTCTCCGAACAATAGAGTTTCAGTTCACATAGCTTTGTGCATATGTTTTTACCACTGATATGGACAATATATGCACAAAATCTATTTGAATTGAAGAGAATCTCTATTGCCAAAAACATTTTCTTATTCTTTATTGATCATGATAGACACAAAAATTTACAATAATAACTTAGGATGTGTGGATTATTATAGCCATGGAAGTAATTTCAAAGGTAATAAACAAAATTGGCTTTTATTTTGCAAGCCTAACTATTGCGATTTAGGATCCCCTAAACCTTCATTTAAGGGTTAGTTCGGGTCGGTAGATTTTACTATGTTCAAGTATAATCAACTTCATTTGTTTATCCTTATTTTTTTTATGGGTCTTGTTAACCGGTGTCCCCGAGACACTGGTCAAAGAACCTATAAATAAAATTTTTTGTCTTGAAAATATAAACTGTCATTTTTATTTAATAATAATTACATTATTTTTTATTAAAAACTTACTTTATTTGGTGTTTAACCAATGCCTCAGAGGCACTTTTTTTATTTGTTTCTAATTTTGACGGTTTCGATGTTCTTGGTAGAGAAATGAGAAGTACTGAAAAATGAGACTTGATGCATAATTTGTACATAAAAAAAAAATAAAAAAATTAGATGGATACATGCATAACATGTGCTTTACCCAAAAGATGGAGTGGGGCATGGAAAAGCAACTCTCCCTCGACAAGCTTCCAATCAGGTGATTCGATTCCATAGAAGATGGAATCTAACAATTCCCTCTCTTCTCCTCCTCGTTGTTTCTCAATCTTTTGTCTTATAAGTTTCAGTTATATTGATGACATTTCCTAGAACCAATAACAACATGAACGTTTAAACACTAATTTGTTCAATTTATAACTCCATCTTTACTTAGTGCATGTTCAATTCGATGATTACATTAAGTATACATAAGAACGCTTAGATGAGATGAAACAAGTTTCTTCTAGCTTAACCAAAGTCCTGGTTCGAATCCAGTCTTAGGCATGCAGCAGCGTTAAAACTCTTAGGAAGAGCTGCCGCCCATTTTAGGTCCCACAATGCTCGCAGTTGCGAGCGGATGATACTCGGTTTACACCCAAAAAAAAATTCCATGATTACATCGTTTTTAATGTTTTCATCTATTTATGTTTAGGAATCCTAATAAAAAGTTCAATTTTCTTATATATATATATATATATATAGACACACATATATGTTTGAAACAATGAATGAAATTTACTTGAGGCTGTTTGGTTTTTGAGAGAGGTCTTAACTAAAAGTTTCTTTTGGAACTTGTTCTAAAAGAAACAGAGTGTGGGCTTAAAGAAAAACATTCATTCATATTCAGGAATCGTTGAGGAAAGTCTATGAATGTTTTACAATTACGAGACCAAAATTATTATCAAATGAAGCTTTATTTGACCTTGTTGTATCTCCACCCACCAAGCTTCAAATTCTATCATGTAAATACTCTTATATCTTCTTTTTAATTTAAAATAATAATAATTTTAATTGTATATGCAAGGGCGGATTCAAACCCGAATTCCTCACTTATTTATATTAAATAAGTGAAATTTTAACGACTACTTTATACAAAAATAAAAATATTTTTAACTATAGTTATTTCTAGTTTATTTAAGTTCTAATATTAAGTTCCCCTTTTCACCGAAGTCATAGCTTATTTGCTTAAATTAAAAGAACAAAACTCAAAAAATGGAGTAACTTGACTCTATAATAACTTGTTCATGGATGACAAACACAATCCGTACAACTTTATGTAATATGTTGTGAAGTTTTTTATACTGCATGTCTTCTTTGCGGAACAAGTTGGGAAATATTTTAAGCAATCTACCAACGCTTTTGAACAGTATGTTGCTCGGGAAGCTAGGTTTTATGGTGCTCTGGATCGACGTTGGCAAGAAATTTGAAAATATGTAATCGTCTGTTTGCTACAACAATTGAAATATTACAGGTGGCTATCTAAATTATTAATTGCTATATCTTGAAGCTCTTATGGTTGAGATAATGGCAGACCATGACTTCTTATGCTTGACATTTGAGCTTGAGCAAGGTGAAATAGTGGGTCTGGTTGAAAATGTGGATTCATAAGATGGTGATGGTTGTTTATCTTGGTGGTTAGTCATGGAGAATAGTTTTGCGGACCTGCAAAAGCTTCATCCGAACATCAGTGGCGGTGCATTTGCATATAGGAAATTCCTAGGTTCCTTGTCTCGCGATCTGTTATACGCTAATGCTACACTTGTAGGTTTAATTGCCTATGTATATCGGAGGCAGCTACCAATGAAGTTGTATATACTTTCTCCAGTCTCAGATAGAAAGACTTTTTTATTATATTTGATACTGGAGGGTGATCAATTTGTAGAGTGATACACCTCAAGGTATCGTGCTTTTCTGTCTTGAAGTCCTCTACCGATCATGATGCTCGAAAATTTCTATGGCTTGCGTCAATTGTTTTGATTATATTCTATGGTGATCAAAATTCCAATTTGATAAATCTCCCGTGCCTTGACGTATTAGAAGTTCACATCGGTGCTCACCCTCTCTTTGATCTATTTTTTGTTTTTTATTGTACTAAAGGCTGTGTTAGGAATTTGCTTAACCTTCACGGTCAGTTTGGACTGTGGAGGTTTAACTGTTCAGAAACATATGGAATATGTTAATTATATGGGTCATGATGTGTAATGAACTAAGGATAACTGTTATAGTCGCACAGCCGTTGCCTTAGTTATTAATTGAAAGCCTTGCAAACTTTGAACTTGCCACATTGCGAGTCATGAACGATGGGGAATGCATATAACGAACTAAGGCGACAATGCTCACTTTCATATTTAATTTTTCTGGAGATACTTGGGTCAAAATCGTTAATCGTGAAGTTTTCCATTTTAGAAGGCGTGAAATTGAAAGGGGAATCAAAACATATATACATATAATAACTGGCACATGCTTCTCAATTTAAATAATGAAAGAATTTTCACAATTTTCATGGTCTTCTCCTTAGTTCTAATGCATACTGCCTTTATATCTTGGTTTGATGGGTATTGAATAGGAATCTTTTTTTTTTTGTTGCTTGTAGGAGGAAACTATGTCATATAGTTTTTAATTCAATTGTATTTAGTAATGTATAAGTTATTCCCTGTGTTGTTGAGTCTTTATCTTTTGCCTTACCATGTTCTCTTTTGTTTTATGGCCAATATGGAGTTTCTCGTTTGCTGCTGAGGATTTATATTTTATCCATTACGACCTGTGTGAGATGTTTGTGAGTGAAGGTAATGACTTTAGGTTTTTGGCCTTGGATAACTAACGTTCTTCTTCCCTAGGGGGGGTGGGGGGGGTATTGTACCTACGAATTAGCATTCAAGCCCTCAAAACCCTTATTTGAAATCTCATTTGAACAATCCAGATTAGGTTACATGGTCCTGGTCCAATGGATTTAGGGAGTCCATGCTATGCCCCGCGCATGAGCTATTGGCAAGAGGCGACCTCATCTGTTAAGGTTAAATGACTTTATTCAATCCAAAACTATACTCCCTCCGTCTCAAATTGTATGACGTTTTGGGCATTTCACACGTATTAAGAAATGCAATTAATATTGTGTGGAAAAGAGATATTATGAGTTGTTTTACAAAATTATTCTTAATAAATAATATGGGAAAGATAAATGAAAGAATTGAAAGAAAAGAGTAATAAATAATTAAGGTTATAATAGGAAAAGTAACATTAATGTTACATTGGTATTGTAAAGCGACATATAATTTGAGACAAATTTTTTTCCCAAAGCGACATATAATTTGGGACGGAGGGAGTATTAATTTGAAAATTGTTCTTTAAACATCTATGATTTGCTCACAGATACCTCAAATTGACGAAAATACCTCTAACAATAATTAACTACCGTTTATACACGGTAATTAACTACCGGTTCAAGAATACACTTATATTTAAGTGTTCAAGATTTAAGTGTCTAAATACAAATGGTAGCCTAGTGCACACAGGGGGTGGAAAATGAGTGAGCTGCAGTTTGATCCACACACTGTCGATTGCAATGTTCTGCGGCCTCATCTGTTGTATACTTGAGCATGTTTAATCAAGTTTTTCCATTTTATACACACTACTTGTTTAGGGAGTGCCTTATTTTTGAATCAATATCTCTATAGACATCTAACTTTTGGTGGTACCTAAAATGATAGAGAAATTATTCTAAAAGAGACTAAAAGCTATAACTATACTATTCTAACAACTAAGTTTTTCATTCCTTCTTTGATGCTCATTACATTTACCAATTATCTACTTATGTGATCTAGAATTTGACATATTTCATAACAATCTAAGTAATGACTCGTCATAAAATATCTCTTTATATCGTTCTGAAAAAGCACGACTCATCATTTAAATATATCTAATGAAACTTAAACATCTATTCTATTCGATTCTATTGGGCCTATCTTATTCATTACAATAACCTACAGCTATAACCTAGTTTTCTTATGAAACAAGCTACCTTACCCCAGACAATAAGAGCTAAAATCTACCAATTTCACAAACTCTTTTTGTCATCAACATAGGAAGGTCTCTATTCCTTACCCTCCAACAATTTCCTAAGATTCTGATTATCTATCAAGAGACCATCATAGTCCATAAGGAACCCTTCAAATTGCTTCTTAAGAGCTTCCACTTCAATTTCGAAGGACTTAACCCTGCTTTCTTTTACCTCACATTCAGATTCTAGTTTCTCAATTTTGAACATCAATGCACCAATTTCTTCCTTCAAGGACTTGTGCTCCATTGCTTTGATGTTTTTATTGTTCTGAAAACATCGATTTTGTTTCTTCCCTGTCTCTACGGCATTTCTGAGAAGTCGAAGCTCTCTTATGTAATGATGCAATCTATCTATCATGAGAGAGAGGAACAGAACAAACCCTGTCCACGATCACAAGATTTAATACAATTAGAGTGAATATATGAAATGAAACAAATTAATCATGATTTGATTTTTCAAATATATATACTTAATTAGAAAGTATTGGAGAATTTCAGACTCATTCACCAATTTTCCTTCAAAAATAGTTTTGTAAGAAAAAAACTTTTTATGAATATTTTGTTCAACAAAAAAAAAAACTTTTTATGAATATTTAACTGTGAAAATTATTTTAATTTTTTTTTAGTTTTCCACCTTTTTATGATTTTTCTTTTCTTTTTCCCTTTTTATGATATTTTTCTTTTTCTTTTCCTCTTCGCCAAACATTGTACTAGTAATTAGCACAAGCTCAACAACTCTTAAGTCTCACAATTGATTTTGAAGGTGTAGTATTAATTTTGATATGTTCGATTGTTTTTAATTTTTTATTGTCTTATGAATTGTTTCTACTTAAAATTAGGATTTGTAATTTTTTATTTTAAAATAGATTTTAATTAAAATTTATAGTACAACTCATTTTTACATATGCAAACACAAATTACTTTATCTTTAATCAATCATTAGTAAGAATCAGTTTTTCAAAATCATGACTTTTAAATAAATTTTTGTTGCCACATAATTAGAAATACACTAGACCAAATGTAATAATGATGATGATGCATTATTTATGAATAAATGAGAGTGAAAGTGACATACCCAAAAGAGAAGCTTGAAGTACGTGGTTGGACAAGAGTACTTGGTCGGTAGGGTCAACAGTTGCAACACCTTCAATGGAGCGACGCCGTATCTTAGAGATACTGTATAGTGCAGAACCGAGCATCACCACCACCGTGGCGGCGACGGTTTTAACGACGACCGGTCCCCGACCTCGCTTGACATTATTCAAAGTAATGATTACAAGATTCCTCAGCGGAGTCTTGAACAGAAAGCTCATGATCATTAACATTTCTACAAATATCACAGCATACAATAGCTGCAACATTTTTCCTTTCTTTCTAACTTGATTAATTGGAACATAAAAAGCTTAGAATTTGGATGTATATGTGTTCTATTTATCATTATGAAGTATGGATAGATTGAGATTTGAGCGCGTGAATTCAGTGTACATGTTGTGTTTATGAAAGAAAAATCATAGTCGACATAGATGTTGTTATTATTGTCGTTGGATGTGTGTGGGTATTGGGTACGTATAGTGTGCGTAGTGTATGTGTATAGTATGGGCATTGGGCAGTGAACTAGTGGCGGTGAGTCAATTGTTCCCTCCATTCTCCTAATCCCTATTGCCATAAAAATACTCAACAGAGTCTTGGCTTAATTGCAAGTACTTAAAAGGAAATTTAAAGACGCTATTGTTTGCTATTAAAGGAGTCCTAGCAACGTACATTGGTTAAAATACACATATTAATACACTAATTAATGGAACTTGTATGGTACCTTATTACTGGTCTCCCATTTGTAGGGGCAGGAGTCACCCTAGAGATAATGTCAGCTTTGAATTTTGATGTTTGAGGGTTGTGTACGGTATTTATATGTTGGTACCCCATCAAAGGACACGAAGACCTTGGAGACGACCGAACCAGGGCATATGGCCCCAAACTGACTATGTTAGGGAATGATATCAATATAGGGCGATTGATTGGGCCTTAGTGAACAAAATAGGTAGGGAAGTCATGATGTGATCCCTACCTAGCATTGTCACCTCATACTCAATCAACGCATGCCAGAATAAAATATTCCTTTGGGATCCCAACTCTTATGGATTTGGGTCTGGAAATGATTAGGATGGCTCATAAGGGGACTTAGGACAAGCCATTATATAATGAGGAACTTTCTTCTAGGGTAAGGGATCGTATTTAGTACACATCCAAAAAAAAACCCTACACAACCACCCCTTCTAGAGGGCCAAACCCTAGGATCGTGGTTTAGAGCGTAACTTTGGCGGCCATTTTGGGCCTATGGTAAAACTCTCCGGCGACCTAGATCCACTTTTGATATTTTTTATCATTCATATTGGCTTCAACATTTTTCATTGGTAACCCAACAAGAGGCACCGACAAAGGTACTTGCAACACCTAGTTGTGCTAAGAAAACTATATAAGTGAGAGGCGGATCATTAGGAGATGCTAGAGGAGAAAAATTATTTGAGAAAAGATGCAAGCGTGATGGAACAAAAAATGTGTCGTCAGGAGGAGGAGGACCAGAAAGTTAAAATCCGCCAACGGAAGGAGAGATTAAAAGATACGAACAATTCCTTCAAAAAAAAAGATATGAACAGTTGATCGAATTAATTTCTATCAATCTACGCATTCATATAAAACTTGGAGACGATAAGTCATTTAATTTTTCTCAATCTACGCACCTTAGGCAATATTCTAGAGACGATAAATCTTTTTTTTTTTGGTCAGGATCCGGTACGATAAAACATTTTAATCTATCTTGATCTACACACGAGTAGGCAATAAGGAGATGATAAATAAATTTAATTTTTTATGGTTTATGCAGAGGTTGGCACTGTGCCATAATGTTGGATATGTTTGAATGTTTCACCGCCAAATATATAACTTCTAAATGTCCAAATTTGAAAATTTTCTTTGTTGAATCCACAATTTTGATTTTTCTTAAAATGCTAATTAGTTTCCTTCATAATTTTGCCACACCACAATGATATGTCTGGATCCGCCCCTGGTCTCCGACATTAGAGTTTCTTATTGATTCTAATAACTTTGTGCATATGGTGTCTTTATCATTGATTTGACTTATTTCTTTCTAAAATGCAATGTAGGAGTGAAATGATGCAATTTACGAGAATGAATATTCAATGTAGGAATGTCATCCACCATGACTGTTATAAACAAACCCAAAATATATCATCAAACTATTTTAACTCTCATTGTAGATTTAACAAGACCCTAAAGGTAAATATCGATATTAGGATAGTTAAAGGCAACAATTAAAGGTTCCTTTTGTCGTGGGTGGAAAACCATGAAATATAATAGCATTGGAGAAACAGAATGAACCAGAAAGAAAACAACAATGGAAAAACGAGCAAAAAGAAATCACAATGAAGAACAATCAGATTTTATAGAAGAACTTTTTTAAATGCTTAGGTGAAAATCATAATCCATACTTGTTTAATTACTCGTTTAAACAATGGTTCGAGTGATTAAACATGTATGGGTTATGATTTTGACCAAATCATTTTCAACAAGAGTTCTTGTAACAAATCAACTTGTTCATCGCCGTGATATCTTTCCAGCTCTTTTACTCGTTTGTCCATTTTCACTTTCTTTCTTGGTTGTTTTGTTTTACACAATTGCCACTTTCTTTTATGATCTTCAAAAGTTTATCACCTAAGATGTGTCCTACTCATAATAATATTTTAGTATCTTTTCAGAGTCATTTTACATTGATTTGAGTCTATTTTAGGAGCGTTTTTGTTGAGTTTTGTCATAAGTTAAGGCAACATCTATCGATCTTGGAAGACCTTCGAATCATATCAAAATCATCATAACCAAACAACTTTGTAGTCATGCTATATTTTTTACAAGATGTATAGGGATTACTTGGGGGCATGGTGACTATGGAAGTTATGGTAATGAGAACTTGGAGAAAGAATGAAGAAAATGATTAAGCAAGCTACTGCCAATTGCACCAAGGCGTGGGAAAAGCTACACCTCACGCATGATGATCAAAATTCAGAGAGGTTGGCTTCTGCAAAATGCACAAAGGCACATAAAAAGTTGAACCTTACGGAGGTCCAGTTAATTCACTCCAGACCACATACATAACCACACCCTCGTGTTGGTTTATGGAATCAGTCAGCAATTCCGAAAGTCGTTTGGGATGTTATAAAATGCGATGAATTGTTTTTACCTTTATTTTGCAAACTTAATTTATATTATAAAAACATTTTCTATTGTTCCTAATTAAAAAAAAAAAAAAAGCTCTCCTCCTTTCCTCTCTTAAACCTGCGATCCAAACACACTATAATCATTTGTTTAAAGGTCAGTTGGGGTTTGTAGACTTTATAGTGTTCAAGTGTCATCGACTTCATCTTTTCATCTTTGGGTTACTTTAATTTGTTTCAGGTTTTGAGGGTTTCGGTGTATGTGGTAGAGAAAAAGAGAAGTATTAAACAAAAGACTTGCCGCAAAAGTTGTACACAATGTAAAACTCTTAGATGGATACATACATAAGAGTGTGTTTGATTTGCTCAAAGATAAGTACTAGATAGAATAGCACATGACAGAACAACATAGTACGAGGCAGAACAACACAAGATAAACTTGTATGGTATTGAACAATTGTGTCTTATCTGATGTTTGGTGAACAAAATGCTATTTTGGTATTTTAAATATCTTGTACTTGGATAAAAAGTTGTGTTGTGGCTTAATGTGAGACAAGAATTTCAGTTTTTGTCTTGTTCTTTGCCCTCAAGTTTGTCCAATCTCTTGGAACAATTTTACAATCAAACTCAATACAACTGAAGTTGTCATGTCTTATTCCATATTTTTTTACCACATCAAGCGCCCCCAACAAATAAAAATATGAGCCATCATTAAATTTTCCGCATATTCAAGATTCTATAAAAAGGTGTTGCACATGTTTATGCACTGCAATTTTGCTTTTGATTGTTAGAAAGGAGCGAATCTTTGGAGCAAGATAGAGTCGTACACAACGTCAAGTGGTAGTGTTTGTAGCGGAAAACCGTGCTAGATTTGTAGGTATTTTATGAAGTATTTGGTGTACGTGCAATGCATGTTTATGAGAGCAAAAACTTGTCAATGCACATGTGCATCTTGCATCCTATCATTAGATACAGTTCAAGATTACATGTGATGCGACCGTCCCAATGATGATGCATAATCTGCTACTCCAACTTGGTCTAAACCACATGCATATTGGATCAATGGTAACGTCGATTGTGCTTTTTTCAAAGTTGATGGAAAATTTGGTGTTAGTATCTATTTTCGAGAGAGCCTTGGACATCTTATCCAAGCACACTCCACGGTATTTCCCTTTGTTACAACTGCGGCCGAGTGTGAAGCTATCACTCTACAAGAAGCCCTCCAAATTGCTCTAAAACTTGGCCTCAATCGAGTAGTTATCGAACCTGATTGTCATATAGTTGTGACTACACTCTTTAATAATAGCTCTTTATGTGAATGAACACGAGATTTACTATCTAATTGTAAGACTTTGCTCATATCTAATGCTGGTTATGCTCTGGCTTATATTAGGAGACAAACTAATAGAGTCGCTCGTAACCTTGCTAGAGCATCTAAATTACATGCTAATCTCAGTACTTTCTTTCAACCTTCATTTTGTATTCACTCTATTATTTGGGGTAATAGTCATTTTGGTCCCTGAATGTGTAACGAGTAGCCACAATAGTCCATCAATGTATTAAAATGTTCAAATAGATCCTGATTGTGCACTTCATTAGTCAAAATAGTCATTGACATTAAAATTCTTTGTTAATATTATCATATCAGTCCTTCAATATATTTACTTATTGTCATATCAGTCATTATAAGTATTTACTTATTGTCATTTCAATCCCGATATGAAATGGGTTATTGTGAGTATTGAGAGATTATTTTAACGTCAGAGACTATTTTGACTAACAAAGTGCACAATCAAGGATTATTTTAAAATTTTAATACATTGATAGACTATTGTGACCACTTGTTATACATTTAAGGACAAAAGTGACTATTACCCCCTATTATTTTGGATGAAATGAAATGAGTTATCTTTTAAAAAAGGCTAAATTATCTTTTTGGTCCCTTAACTATTTAATTAGTATCGGTTTGGTCCCCTAACTAAAATTTGATTTATTTTGGTCCCTTAACTTCTCTCAATTATATATGTTGGTCC
>Ga0099826_10001460_pt1 | contig 14209 bp, 7 predicted proteins | sample Mtrugardesep15_FD_76830 | JGI IMG/M metagenome (GOLD analysis project Ga0099826, IMG submission 76830) | Root nodule microbial communities of legume samples collected from California, USA - M. trunc garden sep15 | ecosystem: Host-associated > Plants > Roots > Nodule | place: USA: California... | reverse complement strand
TTTCTTTGTAATTCTGTTTGATTAGAAGTCTCTTGCAGTTGTGCTTGAGCATAGAAGTCTCTTGATTGTGTTCAGGAGCATAGGAAGTCTCTTGCAGTTGTGCTTGAGCATTTGAAGTCTCTTACTAGTTTTAGCAGTAAGCATTTGTAATCAGATATTACATTTTAGTGAACTCTCCTTGGAGGTGCAAGGGGGACATGACTACTTCCGGTTTGTGTAAGGAACCTGTATAATTGTTTTGTGTCTCTCCTTTCTCTCTCTGTTTTTATCTGCTGCATTTAGTATCTGAACATCACTTCAGAAGCTGTACTCAAACTGTTTCTGACCAATGACTTCAGTAGGAGAAAATGAAGAAAAAGCAAACACAACAACCCCCCTTATTGTGTTTTTTCTCACCTTAAATATCATCTATTTCTCTACATTATGCAATACTAATGAATTTTATAACCATAAAAATAATGTATTTGTGTTGGTAACATTTTTTCTAGAGCAGTACATTTGAGAAAATTAATTGAGAAAGTATAGTGGCAATTGTGTCACTAGATGTGATCAGAGATGGAAAGGCATCAAATGCATTGCAATTTCGTATTCTCCAGATTATATTTTTTTAATTGATTTATTTATTTATTAGCCAACATCAGCATGTAATATAAAAGCTTTAATACAAAGACTTCGGTGGTTCTTGTAGTTGGTGAATAATTGTATGAAATATCATATTTATCATTGCCGGCCTAACTCGGATTGGTGAATCAACATCTTTATTTCTCAAATTTTTAATTAGACAGTGACACAGTGTCGTTTACTCCCTTATATTTTGTTCATCATTTTGTTTGTTCCCTAGCACATTTACTATACTATTATAATTATAATGATTGTGCTGCCTTAATGTAATAACTTATTCCAACCCTCTTTAATCTGTGCTTCTTGGTAGTCTCGACGAAGTTTCCCTGCATACCTTACCAAACTTGTTTTCCACCATTGATACAGATTTTCAAGCTACCTTGCCTTCTTCGTTAATCAGCATTCATCAAAACAACCCCACTTTGAAAAGATGGCAGCAACTTTGGTTGGAGGTGCATTTCTCTCTGCTTCTGTCCAAACACTGCTTGACAAACTAACTTCAACAGAGTTTCGTGATTTCATCAACAACAAAAAGCTGAATCTCTCACTCTTGAAGCAGTTACAAACAACGCTGCTGGTTCTTCAAGCTGTGCTGGATGATGCAGAGGAGAAGCAAATCAATAATCCTGCGGTCAAACAATGGCTTGATGACTTGAAAGATGCCGTCTTTGATGCGGAGGATTTGCTGAACCAAATTAGTTATGAATCATTGCGATGCAACGTGGAGAATACACAAGCTGCAAACAAAACTAATCAGGTGTGGAACTTAATTTCTTCTCCTTTTAAAAACATGTATGGAGAGATAAATTCTCAGATAAAGACTATGTGTGACAGCCTACAACTTTTCGCACAACATAAAGATATCCTTGGTTTGCAAACTAAAAGTTCTAGAATTTTCCATAGAACTCCTTCTAGTTCTGTGGTTAATGAATCATTCATGGTTGGTAGAAAGGATGACAAAGAGGCAATAACGAATATGTTGCTATCAGAGAGCGGCACTAGGAATAACAATATTGGTGTTATTGCAATATTAGGTATGGGAGGTGTCGGTAAAACGACACTTGCACAACTTGTTTACAATGATGAAAAAGTTCAAGAACACTTTGATCTCAAAGCATGGGCGTGTGTATCAGAGGATTTTGATATTTTAAGAGTAACTAAAACTCTCCTTGAATCCGTCACTTCAAGGGCTTGGGAAAACAATAATCTTGATTTTCTTCGCGTTGAACTAAAGAAAACTTTGAGAGACAAAAGATTTTTGTTAGTGTTGGATGACCTATGGAATGACAATTATAATGATTGGGATGAACTTGTAACTCCTTTGATTAATGGAAACAGTGGAAGCAGGGTCATTGTCACAACACGCCAACAAAAAGTTGCAGACGTTGCACACACGATTCCTATTCATAATTTAGAAGTTTTATCTAATGAAGATACGTGGTCTTTACTCTCAAAGCATGCATTTGGAAGTGGAAACTTTTGTGACAATAAAGGCTCAAACCTAGAAGCAATTGGTAGAAAGATTGCAAGAAAGTGTGCTGGGTTGCCAATAGCTGCAAAAACACTTGGAGGAGTATTGCGCTCAAAAAGAGATGCCAAAGAGTGGACTGAAGTTTTGAACAACAAAATATGGAACTTGCCAAATGACAATGTTTTACCTGCATTGCTTCTGAGTTATCAATATCTTCCCTCCCAATTGAAAAGATGTTTTTCATATTGTTCCATTTTTCCAAAGGACTATACACTTGATAGAAAGCAATTGGTTTTGTTGTGGATGGCAGAAGGCTTCCTTGATTATCCTCAAGACGAAAAAACCATGGAAGAAGTAGGTGATGATTGTTTTGTTGAACTGTTGTCCAGATCATTAATTCAACTACATGTTGGTACTAGAAAACAAAAGTTTGTCATGCATGACCTTGTTAATGATTTAGCTACAATCGTATCTGGAAAAACTTGTTCTAGGGTTGAATTTGGTGGTGACACCTCAAAGAATGTTCGTCATTGCTCATATAATCAAGAAAAGTATGACATTGCCAAGAAGTTTAAAATTTTCTACAAATTCAAATGCTTGAGAACCTTCCTACCATGTTTCCCTCGGAGTACTTTTAATTACTTAACTAAAAAGGTGGTTGATGATTTGCTACCCACATTTGGAAGGTTGCGTGTGTTATCGTTATCAAAATATACAAACATCACAATGCTTCCAGATTCAATTGGCAGTTTGGTGCAGTTGCGCTATCTAGATCTATCTCACACTAAAATCAAAAGCTTGCCTGATACAATATGCAACCTCTACTACTTGCAAACCTTGATTTTATTATTTTGCTTACATCTCATTGAATTGCCAGAACATGTTGGAAAGTTAATTAATTTACGTCACCTTGATATCAGTTGCACAGGCATAACAGAGATGCCAAAGCAAATTGTTGAGCTAGAAAATCTTCAAACTTTAACTGTTTTCATCGTAGGCAAGAACAATGTTGGTTTAAGTGTTAGAGAGCTTGCAAGGTTTCCAAAGCTACAGGGGAAGTTATTTATCAAGAACCTGCAGAACGTCATTGATGTTGTGGAGGCATATGATGCTGACTTAAAGACCAAAGAACATATTAAAGAATTAACGCTACAGTGGGGCGGTGAAACTGATGACTCACTTAAAGGGAAAGATGTGCTTGATATGTTGAAACCCCCGGTAAACCTAAACAGTTTGAACATTGACTTGTATGGTGGGACAAGCTTTCCAAGTTGGTTGGGAGATTCTTCCTTTTTTAACATGGTGTCACTTTGCATAGAAAATTGTGGATATTGTGTGACTCTTCCACCACTAGGACAACTATCTTCTCTCAAGGAGCTAAGTATATCAGGTATGTCAATATTGGAGACAATTGGTCCAGAGTTCTATGGCATGGTTGGAGGAGGTTCCAATTCTTCATTTCAACCTTTTCCATCCCTTGAGAAGTTGGAATTTACGAACATGCCAAATTGGAAGAAATGGTTTTCCTCTCAAGATGGCATATTTCCTTTTCCTCGTCTTAAAACTCTGAAGTTATATGATTGTCCTGAACTGAGGGGAAATTTGCCTAACCATCTTTCTTCCATAGAATATTTTGTAAAAACACGTTGTCCTCATCTGTTGGAATCGCAACGTACTCTTGAATGGCTCTCCTCAATAAAAGAAATAGATATTTCGGGAGATTTACATTTTACAGAGACTCGATGGCCGTTTGTTGAGAGTGATTCGCCATGTCTACTGCAATGGGTAACACTACGTTTCTTTGATACAATATTCTCTCTTCCCAAAATGATTTTAAGCAGCACTTGTCTTCAAATCTTGAGACTCGATCGTGTTCCGTCTTTAACTGCATTTCCAAGGGAAGGTCTACCCACTTCTTTACAGGCACTTCATATTTTTAATTGTGAGAAGTTATCATTCATGCCTCCGGAAACGTGGAGCAATTACACGTCGCTTTTGAATTTGACTTTAGAAAGAAGCTGTGGCTCACTTTCCTCCTTCCCATTGGATGGTTTTCCTAAGCTCCAAGAGCTTTGGATTGAAGGTTGTACAGGTCGGGAATCCATTTTTATTTCAGAAAGTTCTTCCTATCACCCCGCATCCCTCCAAAGACTTAGTGTATGGTCCTGTGAGGCCCTTATATCACTACCTCGACGGATGGACACCCTCACCACTCTTGAAAGTTTGTTTCTCCACCATCTTCCAAAACTAGAGTTTGCACTATGTGATGGAGTTTTCTTACCTCCCAAATTACAAACAATTTCTATTACATCTGTGAGAATAACAAAGATGCCGCCGTTAATTGAATGGGGTTTCCAAAGCCTTACTTCTCTTGCAAATTTGTGTATTAAAGACAATGACGATATTGTTCACACCTTGTTGAAAGAGCAATTGCTGCCCATTTCCTTGGTGTTTCTGTCAATAAGTAATCTCTCTGAAATGAAATGCTTAGGTGGAAATGCGCTTCGACACCTCTCCTCTCTGGAAACACTTTCTTTTTACGACTGTCCAAGGCTTGAGTCATTTCCAGAACACAGTCTCCCTTCCTCTCTAAAGTTACTGAGCATTTCTAAATGCCCTGTTTTAGAAGAAAGGTATGAAAGTGAGAGAGGGGGGAATTGGTCCGAAATTTCTCATATACCTGTGATAAATATAAATGACAAAATCACAATATGAACAATAGGAACGGAAGGAGACGTGCCACCTTGTTTCAGGTATGAATTTCTTTTACGTTACTAGTCGAGAATAATTTCTCAATTTCATTTTTTTAGAGTATTAATAAATGAAAACCAACAGGTCCAATGCTTTGTTGGTTTTTGCAACATGAAGTATAAAAAAATGGAACAAGAACAAGTAGATTAATAAGATTCCATGTTAATGATCTTGTTTCTTACTAAGATAATCTCATTCATGTACAATGTCATTTATATGAAGTCAATTGCTTTCATGTGCATTGACCAACATGGTCCTCTCATTAGAGGCTGGAGAAGTCAATTTTTATTGCTTTGAAGTTTATTGAAGAAAATTGATTTGTCTCCATTTTTTTATTTAATATAATTATATAAATTTGAAATACGCAAATTTATTTGGAAAATTATGTAAGAAAGGTAGATGTCTTTTTGTTCCTGTAACTGATTTGGTTTATTCTTATTCCAATGTTGATTTTCCAGCATCTCTTATCTTGAAATGAAATATGTCACTAGTAACTTGATCTTTCTACCTATATCATGCTTCAGATCGAGGAGCTTAAGTTCCTATTTTCGCTATCAGAACCTGTGATCCCATCATATTTTCAGTTTCACCATATGGAAAGAAAGAATACTTTTGCCAACGTTATAAATGAGAAAGGAAGTTTGGAACACAGCGTTGAGGTACTGTGTTGTTTTTTATTTTCAAACGTCCAAAAAAGTTGCTTAGGATCATGATGGTCTATACTTGTGTGAAACTGAAAAACTTAACAGTACTTTTCTTGATTTTTTTGGACAATCTCAAGTTAGATTTCATAGGTGTTGTAACATTCATTACATATTCGGTATAAAATTATTATACGGTTGTATATCTTTCGCTTCCTCATAAAATTATTCAAGCTCCGCCACTGCACTTTTGCTTTTCCTGGACTCATACTTGCTTCTTGTTGTGTAGGTTGCTTGCTCATGTTCATCTCAAGAGTTTTGTCATATTGAACTGTGAAAGATCTAAATTGTGAGCTTTGTGTTTCATTCTAATCAACTACTACCTACACTTAAGTGTAATCGGCCCCTTTTATTTATAAACTTTGTATAAATCTGTAATAATTGAGGTTTTATGTAAGACATATCAGCTTATAATATAGTTATGTCATTATAAGATTTGATTCACAATTGGAAAGAAAAAAAATAGGTCTTCCGATCATGATTTGAATCTTGATTTGATAATCGTGTTATAGAATGTATCTTTTTAAACACCCTGCAATGTGCAATTAAATCATCGAGTATTACACTTGACTACAGAATTATATACAATTTAAGAAACAATTATTACAAACTAGTGATATTTACATAAAAAAATCAAACAATGGATTATTGTTGCTATTTCTGATGTCGAAATCCATCAACTAGTTCAGTTCTCTGAGTCATTACATCATCAAATAGATGATCCACCTCCTTGCTTATATCATCAAATATCTTCCCTACCTCGCACAGATTTCTCTGAAATTCCTTGGTTGCATCATCTTTTACTTCATCACCAGCAACAAGGCGAGCAACAAAATTGTTTATCTCTTCGATCTCACTAAAGCATGGCATTTTCTTCACTAGCTTTTCACTGATTTTGAGATCAAGCGTGGAAACCATAGAATTTTCAAACCCACCAGCAATTTTTCTTATCTCAATGTATGGCTTAGCATCACCATATAAACAAGACAAGAAAACTCAACATACCCAAAACTCAATACTCTTCATTTCCCTTACACCTTCCCGAACTATCAACTCCTTACCAGAAACAATCTTTGCTTTATCATCATGTGTTTGAAAATATTTACCAAAGTTGGTGCTAAAACACCCTGCTAGTTGAATTCCTTTCAAATGCTTTATAGCCAAAGAAAGTGATTTCTTCTTCTCCACCAAATTCAAACCATGAGCCAAAGAAACCCTTGCATGGCCAAGATGATAAAGAGAAGAAGAAATGGAATTCAGAACCTCCAACAAACTCATGGTATACTTGAGATAAACTTCAATGGAATCAACGTTCCATTTACTCATTGGATAATCAATATCCACAAGAAGTTTTACAAACACTTTGTTGATGATAGGAAAAAGGCCAAAACATCTTTGAAACCATGACAACGATAAGATTTCCGACTCGGTTTTCAATTTTTTGCAATTTCAGCCTCCTTCACATGTAGGCCCGTCTTCGTGGGTCCAACTTTTGCCTGACTTCTCTCCTTTGTATTGTTGGACTGCCCCACATGAGTATTATTGGAAGACTATTACTTTTCTCATCATATCATCTTCTCGCGCGTCTTATTTTTTTTTTTAAATACCCTTTGTTTGGATTTTATAAACCAAAAGGTATTTCGGATTATAGAATCTGAAAATAGTAAAAAATGAAGCCATTATGGAACCAGACTCATGCTTGAACAGAGTTGTTAAAAAAAAAACTTTCGGATTATATAAACCGAAAGTTTTTTTACGCAATTCGGAATATAGAATCCAAAATATGATCTGAAAAGTTACCTTTTAAAAAGTGGAAAAAGATTCGAGATTATATAATTTGAAACCTTTCAATATCTAAGGTTTGTCTAGAACCTAGCAGAAGTTCACCGCCTTTAGCAGAAGTCCTACAAAAGAACACCATTTTGGTCGAAAACATGATTTGGAGTAGCAATATGGTCATCAATGCTAACAACATCATTTTTGTCTAAATGCAAAGATAATGTTCGACGGTAATGTTTTGATAGTATACCTTTGATTTTATTTTGATAGAATACAAAAATTGGTGAACTTGTAAAATCTTGAAGACATCTCTAGTAGGACAATTCAGCAATAGTACTGTGATCAACGTTAATAAAATACTTTGTGAGGTATCAAATGTATTCCAAAATCTTATATTTTCAATATATACTTTGTGAGTACAAATATTAGTAGTTATATACACTTCTAAAATTGATTTATTTTATTATTAAATTTTGCTTACTGCCTTGCATGTGATTCTTGAGTCATCCAAGGAGTTCAGTCAACAAAAGAAAGCTTCACAATATTATTATAATCACAGTAATTTGTAATTAATGTTATAAGTTATTGGTATTATTGCAACTTGTTTCATGCTTTTGGAATAAAGCACTTATTCCAACTATCTCACATGTACTTCATTGTCTCATCTAAGTCTCCCTTACTATAGTTACCAAACCCTCATTTGTTTTCCACCTTCTTTTATATACACCTCAAAGCTACGTCAACATTCAGCAAACAGATCCACTGAGAAAAGATGGCTGCAACTTTGGTTGGAGGTGCATTTCTATCTGCTTCTGTCCAAACCATGATTGACAAACTAACTTCAGCAGAGTTTCGTGATTTCATCAACAACAAGAAGCTTAATATCTCACTCTTGAAGCAGTTACAAACAACGCTACTGATTCTTCAGGCTGTGTTGGATGATGCAGAGGAGAAGCAGATCAACAATCCTTCTGTCAAACAATGGCTAGATGACTTGAAAGATGCTATCTTTGACGCGGAGGATTTGCTCAACCAAATCAGTTATGACTCACTGCGATGCAAGGTTGAGAATACACAAGCTGTAAACAAAACTAATCAGGTGTGGAACTTCCTTTCTTCTCCTTTTAACACCTTCTACAGAGAGATCAATTCCCAAATGAAGATCATGTGTGATAGTCTGCAACTTTTCGCACAACATAAAGATATCCTTGGTTTGCAAAGTAAAATTGGTAAAGTTTCTCGTAGAACCCCTTCAAGTTCAGTAGTTAATGAATCTGTCATGGTTGGTAGAAATGATGATAAAGAGACAATAATTAACATGTTGCTATCAGAGAGTAACAACACTGGCAATAACAATATAGGCGTTGTTGCAATTTTAGGTATGGGAGGTGTCGGTAAAACGACACTTGCACAAGTTGTTTACAATGATGAAAAAGTTATAGAACACTTCGATCTCAAAGCCTGGACTTGTGTATCAGAGGATTTCGATATTTTGAGGGTAACCAAAACTCTCCTTGAATCTGTCACTTCAAAAGTATGGGAAAGCAATAATCTTGATTTTCTTCGAGTTGAATTGAAGAAAAATTTGAGAGACAAAAGATTTTTGATTGTCTTGGATGACTTGTGGAATGACAGTTATAATGATTGGGATGAACTTGTAACTCCCTTGATTAAAGGAAACAGTGGAAGCAGGTTGATCATCACAACACGCCAACAGAACGTTGCAGAGGTTGCACACACTTTTCCTATCCATAAATTAGAAGTTCTATCTGCTGAAGACTGTTGGTCTCTACTCTCAAAGCATGCCTTTGGAAGTGAAAACTTTTGTGACAATAAATGCCCAAACCTAGAGGCAATTGGTAGAAAGATTGCAAGAAAGTGTGGTGGACTGCCCATAGCTGCAAAAACACTTGGGGGACTTCTGCGTTCAAAGGTAGATGCAAAGGAGTGGTCTGCAATTCTGAAAAGCGACTTGTGGAAATTAGAGAATGATAATATTATTCCTGCTTTGCTTTTGAGTTACCAATATCTCCCCTCTCATTTGAAAAGGTGTTTTTCCTATTGTTCTATATTTCCAAAAGACTACCCACTTGATAGGAAGCAGTTGATTTTGTTGTGGATGGCTGAAGGCTTTCTTGAACATTCTCAAGGTGAAGAATCAATGGAGGAAGTAGGTGATGACTACTTTGCTGAACTGTTATCGAGATCATTAATTCAACAACTGAATGGTGATTCCGGAGGACCAGAGTTTGTCATGCATGACCTCGTCAATGATTTAGCTACAGTCGTATCTGGAAAGAGTTGTTACAGGCTTGAATGTGGTGGTGATATCTCTGAAAAGGTTCGCCATTTTTCATATAATCAAGAAATGTACGACATTTTCAAGAAGTTTAAGATTTTCGACAAATTCAAATCCTTGAGAAGCTTCCTACCCATTGAATACGATCGGAAACAAAATTTCTTATCTAGAATGGTGGTTGATGATTTAATACCCACACTTGGAAGGTTGCGTGTGTTATCATTATCCAACTATAGCAATATCACCATTCTACCGGATTCAATTGGCAATTTGGTTCAGTTGCGCTATCTAGATCTCTGGCACACTAAAATCAAAAGCTTGCCCGACACAACATGCAACCTCTACTATTTGCAAACCTTGATTTTAGCATGGTGCTCAAATCTCACTGAATTGCCAAAACATATTGGAAAGCTAATTAATTTACGTCACCTTGATATCTATCGGACGAGCATAACAGAGATGCCAAAGCAAATTGTTGAACTTGAAAATCTTCAAACTTTAACTGTTTTTATAGTAGGCAAGAAAAATGTTGGTTTAAGTGTTAAGGAGCTTGCAAGGTTTCCTAATCTACAGGGGAAGTTATCCATCAAGAACCTGCAGAATGTCATTGATGTTGTGGAGGCATATGATTCCAACTTGAAGAGAAAAAAATACATTGAGGAATTAACGCTGCAATGGGGCGATGAAAGTGATGACTCACTTAGAGGGAAAGATGTTCTTGATATGTTGCAACCCCCAATAGACCTAAAGAGATTGAACATTGACTTGTACGGCGGGACAACCTTTCCCAGTTGGATGGGAGATTCTTCATTTTCTAACTTGGTTTCCCTTTGCATCGAAAATTGTGCATATTGTGTGACAGTTCCACCACTTGGACAGCTACCTTATCTCAAGGACCTAAGTATAACAGGTATGTCGATATTGGAGACAATTGGTCCAGAGTTCTATAGCATAGGTGGAGTAGGTTCCAATTCATCATTTCAACCTTTTCCATCCCTTGAGAAATTGAAATTTGAGAACATGTCAAATTGGAAGGAATGGCTTCCCTTACAAGATGGCATGTCTCCTTTTCCTCGTCTTAAAGCTCTGACATTATACAAGTGTCCTGAACTGAGGAGACATTTGCCTAGCCATCTTTCTTCCATAGAAGAAATTGCCTTAAGTTGGTGTGGTCGTCTCTTGGCAACACCATCTACTCTCCATTGGCTCTCCTCAATAAAAAAAATACATATTTTTGGAGATTTACATTCTACTAAAAAGACCCAATGGTCGTGGCTTGAGAGTGATTCACCGTGTCTACTGCAAGATATAACAATAGGTTTCTTTGATAATATCTTCTCTCTTCCCAAAATGATTTTGAGCAGCAGTTGTCTTCAACATTTGAAACTCCATGGTCTTCCATCTCTCACTGCATTTCCAGTGGAAGGTCTGCCCACTTCTTTGAAGTCACTTCGTATTTATGATTGCGAGAAGTTATCATTCTTGCCTCCTGAAACATGGAATAATTACACATCGCTTTTGGAGTTGTTTTTAACGAATAGCTGTAACTCACTTTCCTCCTTTCCATTGGATGGTTTCCCTAAGCTCCAAAAGCTTGACATTGATGGTTGTAGTGGTCTGGAATCCATATTTATTTCAGATAGTTCTTCCCATCACCCCTCAACCCTCCAAAAACTTAGTGTCTATTCCTGTAAGGCCCTCAGATCGCTGCCTCAACATATGGACACCCTCACCTCTCTAGAAAGTTTCAATCTCCGGTATCTTCCAAAACTAGAGTTGTCACTATGCAAAGGAGCTATCTTACCTCCCACATTACAATCAATTTCTATTAGATCTGTGAGAATAACAAAGACACCACCAGTAACTGAATGGGGTTTCCAACGCCTTACCTCTCTTTCAAAATTGTATATTGGAAACGATGATGATATTGTTAACACCTTGCTGAAGGAACGGTTGCTGCCTGTTTCCTTAACGTTTATGTCAATAAGTAATCTCTCTGAAATGAAATGCTTAGATGGAAATGGGCTTCAACACCTCTCCTCTCTTGAATCACTTCATTTTCACATCTGTCAACGGCTTGAGTCCTTGGCAGAGGTCAAGTTACCTTCATCTCTCGAAGAACTTTCGTTTTACGGCTGTCAAAGACTTGAGTCACTTCCAGAAGACGGTCTCCCTTCCTCTCTCAAGATACTGAGCATTACTAAATGCCCTGTTTTAGAAGAAAGGTATGAAAGTGAGAAAGGGAAAAATTGGTCCAAAATTGCTCACATCCCTGTCATACATATAAATGAAAAAGTGACAGTATGAGTCATGGGAGCGGAAGGAGGGATTTCCACCTTGTTTTAGGTATGATTTTATTCTGCGTTACTAGTCGAGAATAATTTCTGAATTTCATGAATGAGATTGTGTTTATAAGCTATCAGAAAGTAGAAATAAATTAAAACCACCAGGTCCAATGCTTTGCAACATGAAGTATAAATAAATGAAACAAGAAGAAGTAGATTAATCTTGTTTCTTAATATTGTCTCAGTTGTTTGAATAGCAGATTTCCCTCCTAAGATAATATCATTTCATGTACAATGTCATTTATATGAAATTGAAAATTAAATTTTGGCATACTTTTTTTAATAGCTTTTTGGTTCACTTTCAAAAGGTTAAATAAATTTAAATGAAACATTTCCTTACTCTCTATTAGGTGTGTTTGTTTCGGGAATATTAAGAATGCCAACAGCTTGCAACTCACCTGCACATTATACCTTACCTGTATTCCTTCTCTACAATTTATTTTTGTTGAATATAATTAACAGTTTCTCTTTAAAATAATGATATGCAGATCCTACCAACCTTTAGCATTTGATCTTTCTGGAGGAATTACTCATGGGATAAATGAAACAATCACAATGTGGTCAAATAGCGGCTACAGGCTACAGCACTACTCCATAGCCGAATTTGAACAAGCCGCTATTGTTCCACAGTGCACTATTTAGTGCAAATTGCTATTGTCTGCGATCTATGATTGACAAGCTGACGTTCAGACAGGTATGTTAGTCTTTCTGTGTACAATGATAATGTGTAGACAAATAACTCGAGAAGAAACAAAGATAATGTGCATTGACCAACATGGTCCTTTCATTAGAGGCTGAAGAACTCAATTTTTATTGCTTTGAAGTTGATTGAAGAAAATTAATGTATGTCTCAATTTTTTTTATTTAATATAATTATATAAATTTGAAATACAATAATTTCTTTGGAAAATTAGGTGAAAATGGTAGATGTCTTTTTGTTCCAGTAACTCGTTTGGTTTATTCTTGTTGCAATTTTGATCTTCCAGCATCTCTTATCTTGAAATGAAATATGTCACTAGTAACTTGGTCTTTCTACCTATATCATGTTTCAGATTGAGGAGCGTAAGTTCCTATTTTCGCTATCAGAACCTGTGATCCCATCATATTTTCAGTTTCACTATATGGAAAGAAAGAATACTTTTGCCAACATTATAAGTTTGGAACACAACATTGAGGTACTGTGTTTCTTTTCGATTTTCAAATGTCCAAATAAGTTGGTTAAGATCTTGATGGTCTATACTTGTTGTGTGAAACTGAAAAACTTAATAATATTTTTCTTGATTTTTTGTACAATCTCAAGTCAGTCTGGATAGGTGTTGTAACATTCCTTTTACTATATATTTGGTATAAATCATTTTAATATACGGTTGTAAATCTTTCGCTTTCTCATAAAGTTATTCAAGCTCCACCACTCTTCTTCGGTTTTTCCTCGAACTCATACTTGCTTCTTGTTGTGTAGGTTGCCTACTGATGTTCATCACAAGAGTTTTGGCCTATTGAACTGTGAAAGATCTAAATTGTGAGCTTTGTTTTTCGTTCTAATGAATTACAACCTACACTTAGTGTAATTGGCCCCTTTTATTTATAAACCATGTATAAATCTGTAATAATTGAGGTTTTATGGAAGACATATCAGCTTATAATATAGTTATGTCATTATAAGATTTGATTCACAATCGAAAAAAAAAAAGGTCTTCCGATCATGATTTGAATCTTGATTTGATAATCGTTTTATTGAATGTATCTTTTTAAACACCCTGCAGTGTGCAAGTAAATCATTGAGTATTACACTTGACTACAGAATTATATACAATTTAAGAAACAATTATTACAAACTAGTTATACTTACATAAAAAAATCAAACAATGGATTATTTTTGCTATTTCTTGAGTCGAAATCCATCAACTAATTCAGTTCTCCGAGTCATCACATAATCAAATAGATGATCCACCTCCGTGCTTATATCATCAAATAACTTCCCTACCTCGCACAGATTTCTCTGAAATTCCTTGGTTGCATCATCTTTTATTTCATCACCAGAAACAAGGCGAGCAACAAAATTGTTTATCTCTTTGATCTCACTAAAGCACGGCATTTTCTTCACTAGCTTTTCGCTGATTTTGAGATCAAGCGTGGAAACTAGAGAATTTTCAAACCCACCAGCAATTTTTCTTAGCTCGATGTATGGCTTAGCATCACCATATAAACAAGACAAGAGTACTCCACATACCCAAAATCTGAT
>Ga0099826_10001458_pt1 | contig 14214 bp, 6 predicted proteins | sample Mtrugardesep15_FD_76830 | JGI IMG/M metagenome (GOLD analysis project Ga0099826, IMG submission 76830) | Root nodule microbial communities of legume samples collected from California, USA - M. trunc garden sep15 | ecosystem: Host-associated > Plants > Roots > Nodule | place: USA: California... | reverse complement strand
TGAAGTGACTTTCTTGCATTCTCATATTCTATATTGTTTTCTCTTGCTACAGTTTCCCTTCTTCTGCAGTGATAGAGAATATATCATAGGTCGTCGAATTTGGGATGCAGAGCGAGCTTACTACTGCGTGACTAAGGTATGCAATTGCAGGCATTGTTGTCTTCCATCTATTGTTAACTCTAAGCCTTGAAGTTGTTGTAAAACCTAATTTAGAGAGTTTTGGTAAACAGCTTAGTTAACCACTCAGTTTGATAAGTGTTTCTATAATTTATGTTGGGAAATTAATAAAAAAAAGTCAATAACAATTTACGGATATATCATAAGCTATTTTATATGCTTCTTCAGAAACTGGCTCAAACATTTTTATTGTAAGATAAGCTCAAATAAGATTTTCCGAACGCCTCGTAAATTCTGGAGTACTTTCATTCAAAAAGATGACTTTTGTCTTAGATATTAATTTCTCTGGACATGTCATGAGATTAAGTTGTCCATTCTTTTGATTTCATAGAGTCTCTTCTTTTGTACTTTCAAAGATTGCAATATTGTCCGTGAATAGTTAACCAACTAGGTAGCTTTTTCATCAACATTGTTATAAAGGAAGGCTGAAATTTGAATTCGTAAAAGTTTTTATTGCAAAGTATTCTGCATGGTTTTTAGTATCATTTGACCGAGTCTTGAGCAGTATTAAACTAACTTATTGGAATTTAACAAGCTATTTCCTATTTAATATATTAGCTATTAGATAATCATGATAATTTTCTCAATCTTTTGAGACAGTTTTTATGTTATATTTCTAGTTTTTAATATCAACTTGTGGCGTATTTCACTTCTTCAGGGAGTAACTTGTTCCTCTATACCAAGGCAGAGCAAACCTAAACGAGTAGATCTATATTATTCAAGCTTTTTTATTCGTGCAGGTAACTGACCGTTTAGCGCTTAATTCTTGATATACTCTTTATTTAACAAGCATCTCATGTGTTAACATGTGTACATATTGGAACTATCAGCTATGTCTATGATGTTAGAAAAACTTACCTATGTGTGCCTGTACAATATTTTCTTGAACTAATTCGTTTTTCTTAATCTTGGTCATTGGATTAAGAAACAATTTTATTTTGCAACTGAGAGCTAGCATGGTAGAATTTTGATAGGTTGATCTTAAATCACACTTGTACCTTGAAATTTGTACAAATGATGTTATCCTCAATTTTCTCCAAAAATATTGTTAATTTGCATCTTATTGATTTTAGTTTCATGCGAATAATTGAATGGGAGAAAATTCTGTTTATTTTCCTTTCTACATGATATGCGAAAGTAATCATTAAATTCTTATTAATTTAATTTTTATTTTTATTTTTTTTAAAGAAAAAGGTGAATATAATTCATTTTGGTTTTATAACACATCTGTTGCGTATGTGGACCAGTTAAATCAAAAAAAGATGGCCAGCTGACTTCATGTGAAGTGTTGTTCTTTCACTATGAAGATATGGGCATACCTTGGGAAATCGCTAAGCTTGGAGTTCGTCAGGGTATGTGGGGAGCCGTCAAGAAGTTTGATCCTGGACTACGTACGTATAAGAAAGAAAGGGATTCTGGTGTTCCATTGTCACCATGTGCTAATAACGCTAAAATCAATACCAAGGTCACCACTGATTACGTGAGATCTCTGGAAGACTCGACCAGTAACTTGTTGGAGACTGAAAATCAGGATTCTTCTGACAAACCGATTGGGAGAAGCATACCTAAGCTTCTAGTTGTTGGCGGAGCCATTGCCCTTGCCTGCACTCTTGATCAAGGGCTAGTGACCAAGGCGGTTGTATTCGGAATAGCCCGACGGTTTGGAAAATTCGGAAGGAGGTTGTGACATGTGATACATTATGCTTTTCTTTTTGTTTCGTGTCGAGGAAATACCGGCGGCCAAGTAATGTGTGGCAATAGAGTTTATTTTGTAACAAATTGGCAGCCATGGTTGAAGAGAAATGGTTTTATTCTTTTCTCAATTTGTTTGAAGATGATGATGCAGCTTTGTAAGTGGAAATATGGACATTGTATATGTAAGTCATTGAAAAGAAGATTCTCGTGCTGCATGAATAATATCAATAATCAGGTTTTTCTTGATTCAGATTTCTTCATTTTTTTATCTTTCTATTTGTAAACTTATCAGAATGCAGATTATGAAAGCACATTGAACAAGATATGGTAGTTTTTAAAGAGTCATTGGATAAACTTGTAAAAGTAGAAATATTTAAATATTTGATAAGTATAAAGATGAACAATAATCTCTTTTGCATATCAACTTAACTTATTCAGATTCTTTATCATGAATATACCTTTATTAAACTAAGAAAACTGAATTGTTTTGATTGGAAAACTTTTCATAAGTTAGAGGTTAGTTCAAATCGTGTCAACATATCATTATAAAGTCATGTGTCTCTGTTTCTCTGATAAGTGACCCTTGATGATGTGAACTTACTTTCAGTTAATGGTAACATGCATGTAAATAACTATGGACCATTATGCATGTGTTGATTTCTTGGTGAAGCATAATATTATTGAAACAAGACAAATAAAGAGCTGCGAATCAATAAAACTGAGAAGGTTGATTAAAAAAAAAAAAAATTATGAAAATAAAATCTTATTAATATTAAAGAGCTTTCATTGTAGAATTTAGACGTAGCCATCAATTGAAAAGCGATGGGAACGATTGAACCTGTGAATACCTAAGATTATATTAAATTTCATAATCTTACTGATTCATTAGATGGAATGGCGGACGGAACTAAGAATTCATTATTTTTTGAGGAGTTGTAGACTAACCCAATATTACATCTTAACGGAACTAATAATTCATTATTTTTTGAGGAGTTGTGGACTAACCCAACATTACATCTTAAATTTATAATGAAAGGGTATATATTTGCCCGTGAAAATGTGGAATTTGTTTTTTTAATTTAGAAATTTTTGCCAATATGATAATAAAAAAAGACAAATATGGATTCGTTAGAACCTTATATCAAAACAACATTATCTAGTTAGATATGGATAGCAAAAATGGTCTAGAAGAATCCTTATTTCGTTAAATAGTTTCTCCTTTGAATTTGAATTTGATCCCTTAATTTGTGTAATGATTTAGCTATGTTCGTTGTATTATGAAGAAGCCTTGATTTATTTTTATTTTTGATCCAAATGTATAAAATTGTAATTTTGTTTCGAGTAAGCATGTGCTTATGGGTCAAGTTTCATTCCCTAATATAGCATCTTGTTTATGACTTCGTAATAACCTCCACCACGGAATGTTCGAGTTTTTAAACGAGAGACAAATTAATTATGAATTTTTGTTACTCATGATTATGAATTACCTAAACGATTCCTAATTTATTTGTCTCTCATTTAAAAACTCAAAAATTTTATGGTAAAGGTTCTTATAATGTTATGAACAAGCTAATAAAATTAGGGAACATAATTTGACATGTAACTTTATGCTTACTTGAAACAAAATTGTAAATTTGTATGGATGTCCAAGAAATAGAAATAAATGAAGGCTTCTTCAGAATGCTACCGAACTCTGGATATCCTTTCTATATATGTTTTTAGATGTCTCTACAAAAAAATTCTCAAAATTCGATTTCAGGTCAAGTTTTTTGTTGTTTTGGTTTTTAGATTTTAACATTTTAAAAATTCATAATTAATCTTTTTCTTGTAGGAAAAGTCGTATTTTAACGTTCTAAACATGGTTGTAAAAAATCATAAAAAAATTCAACCTCTAGGTTAATTTTGTAGACTTCATGTCTACATTGAAAAATTGAAGGTAAAAAATTATAAAGAATTACAAATTATACTATTATAGTGCTATGTTTTTTTTTACAAGATTATGTTTTAAACTCGGCGTATGTTACATGATCAATTTAAACGATCAACTCTTTTTAAAATAAGGAATTAAACATAACATAAATTATAAATCTTAATGATATCTCATTTTAAATTTAAAATATTTTAATACATAATTATATCTAAATCTATATCTTACAGCTATGATCTTTCAAATGATACTAATGCATAACTTTTGTGCATCCAATTTGAGCTTCAAGTTGAAAATTCAGAATCATCATTTTGTTTGTTGTTCTTCCCCCATATCTTTCAAGTAAAACATGTTGATATTTCATGTAACACGTGAATACGTAGGTTTGTTGATTATTGTATATCTATATTTTTATGTAATATGCATGAACATATTTTATGTAATATGCATGAACATATTTTATGTAATATGCATGACCATAGTTCATGCAATGTAAATGTTTATCTATATCTTTATGTAACACGAGCCTATTTTATGTTACACATAAATATGTAGTCATTAGTTGTTGGTTATCGATATCTTCGTGTAACGTATAAACATATTTCAGTTGGTTTTTTTTCAGGCAATTCATTGTTCATTATAGATCAATTTTTTTTCTTTTTCATATTCTTCACCGTCTTTTTTTTATTTTTTTATTTTATAGATAAATAAGAGTATATACATATGAATTCAAGTAATTTCAACTTTGATGATATTTTATAATAAATTTTTAAATATTTTATCGTCTGTTTTAATATAGAAATAATAACATCGATTTTGGTCAAATTTTACTCACATTTTAACCGAATTTCAGATTATTATGATGTTTCCTTTAAGAACCGAGGATTAAAAAAAATCACGAGTATTTTCTTTTGTTAGTTTTCAATAACATCAAGTGTTGCAAAATAATGACTAGTTTAATTTTCTCTTTATTTGAGATTGACGGCTTTTGGGTTTTCCTTATTTCGGGTCATGCTAACTTCCCTAACCCTTATGACACAAGTTAAAAAGCTAAAAAAGAAATTAAGAGAAAAGTTTTATACTAAAAAGATAATTTTGAAACTTTTAGAATGTTGAATGCACAAATTAAAAAAATATATTATATCTTTGCTTTCTAAACTTGTGCCCTTAGGGCTTAACCAAGAGCACACGATAACATTTTCCCTTTCTTTAACCTTTTAACTTTGTACCAACAAAAAAAAAGTTTTTCCATCGTCACTAAATCATAACCATTAGAAATTGTATATTTCTATTTTAGTTTTTTTATTAACTAGTAGTGAATTTCATGTAATGTTTTCACCATCTCAATATAGGAAAGTGTGGCGACAATTTGTATCATGCCGAAAACTTGGAAAGTTATGGAGATGCAATAGACTTGTTTATGGATGATAATGGTTTAATTTCAGAATCTTTGAATAAAAGAATGAAAAAGCTTAAAGGTGCGAATAAATAGTCGACGGATTGCAACGAATGAACATCCACCGTTGGATTTCATTTTGGTTTTAGTCGGATACTACGTTTAGTAATTTAGAAATATAATAGCAGGACTACCTACATTTATCGTATCCAGTCGCACATATATTTTTCACACTACGTAGCAACATTTTAATTAGTAAAGAGTGGAAGAGTTTAAGGAACTCTATACAAAAACATGATTCTATTCTCACATTGAAGGATAACAAGTACAATTTTGATTCTTCACCTAAATATTTGAAGGAACGCAAACAATCTGATACATAATTGATATTATGTGATAAAATTGTTGATGTTTCTCCACCTAATAATGAGTTGGGGGAGGAACAAGATGAACATATTCGATATTCCAAAGTTCACTGAATAAAAGACCTTTAGCTATATTGAAATGATCAATGGAAGAGATACAAATTTATTAGAGGGTGTTGAACTTCACAATGGTGTATGTAAAACTTCATATTTTCTCCTCATTCTTCAATTCAATAAAAAAAAATTTGATTTATTTGTTGGCTTCAACATATACTATTTTTTGTTATTCTTTGTTTCATATTTGTACTATGTTTGTTGTACCTTCTCAGTATATTGTTTTTATCATGCTAAACATAAAACCATTACCAAAATTATCACATTTTTTAAGATACAAAATGGATTATTTTATGAGGATTAAGAAAAAAATCACGAGTATTTTCTTTAGTTAGTTTTCAATAACACCAAGTGTTGCAAAAGAATGACATAGAACCTCAAATTATAGTCCTATGTTTTTTTCTACTTGATTATTTTTTAAACTCTGCATATATTACAGGATCAATTTGAACAATTAACATTTTTTTTTGTAGTGGCCAAAGTTTGAATCTCAGACCTTACATATATTATACATTGTCTCTACCAACTGAGCTAAGCTTACAAGGACAACGATTAACCCTTTTTAAAATAAGGAACAAAGCCTAACAATATTCTAAATAGATATATAACTTATAAATCATAATGATATCTTATTTTAAATTTAAAATATTCATAATATCATATACTTTGGCAAATACAAAAAGTTAAAAACCTTGTCAGTAATATCCGAGCCAATTATTATAAGCACATGTGAAAATGGAAGAAGTAGACGATGAAAAATATGAAGAAAAAAAAATGAAATTTGATTTATGATGAAGAATTATTTGCCTAAAAAAACAAACCGCTAATAAGTACATGTTTATGTAAGATGTAGACTATATCAAACCACAACCAATTGTTTTATCTTCATGTGTTACATAAATATATAGATAAAAAACAATCATTGACTACATTTTCATTGAATGAAATATGTCATGCATTACATGAAGATGTAGATGAACAACAAACAATATATACATTTTTATTACGCGTTTAGTAAAATATTTTCATGCATATTACATAAAAATATAGATGAACAACAACCAACAAACAATGAGTTACAACCTGCGTATTTATGTGTTATATGAAATATCAACATGGATAAGAACAACAAACAAAATGAAGAAGCTGAATTTCAGCTTGAAGCCCAAATTGGATGCACAAAATATCATTTGAAGATTTTTTTTTTTGAAGGAATCATTTGAAGATCTTAGCTATTAGAATTTCGATATATATTTAAATGATGATATGATATATAAAAAGTTTCATTCAAAAAATTTATGCATTGCTATATACAAAGTTAAATTGTAATACAAAATATATTTTTTTGGTACGAAATATATTTCTAAATCATATTTTTAAGATAACTAATCTTAAAAATATTTTAAACAAATATATAAATTATAATATTCTTTAAGAACTGAGGATTAAAAAAAACACTAGTATTTTTATTTTATTTTTGTTTAGTTTTCAATAACATCAAGTGTTGTAAAATAATGAGATACATGACATTTAGCATGCAAATTATACTAGTAGGGGAAGGGGGACCCTTCTCAACTGTTGAAGATAATAGTAAGAAACAACATTCATTTGGAACTTTGCTTTCATTGTTGCAGGTTTTTCAGTTTGCTAGTAGGGAAAGGGGGACCCTATGATTTGTTTGATGGTGAATGAATCTGAACTATGATTGTGAGGTATTTGTTTGTCCTTTCTGTCTCCCACTTGATCACTCACACTCACTTCAATTTTCTCGGCTTGGGAAATTCGAAACTATTTATTAATTAATTAATATTTATGGAAGAATGTTAGTGAAATAGAGGCCGTTGGTTGATTCAAATAAATCAATTTTCAACAGCTGCTATATCAATGGTTCAATCAGCTAATTTCTTTTCGATTTGGAGCTGATGATGTTACATCACAACGAAAGGGTCATGTGTGTATTAAAAGTATATACATTGTTATTTTTTTATATTTGAAATTGTAATGTCAATTAATCTAATCTCTAAAATTCTCCAAGAGGCAACAAAGAATATTCAACATATATAAGTTTTCTTTATTATGAAAATTTTGACAAATTTTTAAAATAAAAAGAATTGCTATTAATTAAATTAATCGATGTATCATGTGTCCATACTCCGTAGTACAAAATGAGAAAGAAATAGAAGGTTGGGTAACCCATCAAATTCAAGTAGAGGGGTTAAAATAGAAAAAAGTCTCATGTGTTTTGTGTGATACGTGAGTACTGCACAAGTCGGAGGGAAAATGTTATCATGCAACTGTAATACCGACGGTGTTGCCTAGGATAGAGTAATGGGAGATAAAGAACCAAAACAAAAATAAAGTAAATGTAGCATAGATAATGATGATGTTGTGTTGAATGTATAGTAAGAATAGACATGACAGGGTTATAAATAACAACATTAGATAGAGTGTTAAGTTAACAACTATCGTAAAAAAGATGGTAGAATCTCAGCTTAGGTGCTTTGGGTTTATGGAGAGAAGATTCGTAGATTTTATAATAAGAAATGTATATAATAAAGCATAACCTAATCACTAGAATGAGAGGAAGATCTAAAAATAGAAGCTTTAAAAAAAATCTAGATTCTAATGAGTTTGACTTTATACTTTCATTCGTCCCAAAAAACTGATATAATTTGCAAATTCATTCAACTTAAGAAAAATGTATAAATGAAAGAGAGAAAGAAAAATGTTTTACTAAACTACTCTTATTATAGAGTGTATTTATCTTTATCATAAATGCAAAGTGAAAGATATTAGATTGATTGTAATGCAAATAACACCAATTAGACGGTGTAGTTGAAAAGAAATAACTAATATTGTTTTGAAAAATGAAAATTGAAGCATGTCATTCATTTTTTGAACAAATTACTTTGTAAATGAGTCGGTTGTTTTGGAAAGAAAAGAGTATAAGATTATGACGTGTTTCATCCATACATTGAGCTGATGCTTTCCCTGTAATAGAACAAGACTTTGATATCGTTGATACATTTTTTTACCGATTAATTGACATTCTTCTATTTAACAACAAAAACAAAATTTAAAAGTTGGTACTAACAAATGTCCTTAAAATAATGACACTTGACAAGAATTAAAAAAATATGAAATTTTGTGTCATTAAAAACATTATTATATTTAATTCTATAATAAATGTCATTAATAGACTAATAGTACTAATGTCCTCGTGATCACATTCACAATAGTACAACACGAGGAAAGATCTTTGTAGTTTTTAAAGACACATTATTGACCTCAAACCAATGTTTCGTATACAGCATATTCATACAGAATCACATGGTACTACTACCATGTCCCACCAGCAACAATGATGAAGTGTATGTGTACGCATGAGATTACTCATTCTTCCACGTGTCAAAATGTAGTAGGCCATGTTGGGTTACACTCTTCTTCTTCTTCCACTACAAAATACCACTCTTCTCATCATTGATACCAGGTACACTCTCCAGGAGCACTGGTGAGTAATCAATTATTGTAACTTTAATCTCTAACTAATTTTATTTTAAGTTTTCGCTGCACGATCCCCTGAGATTCAGCTCTTGTCGTTTCGATTCATCTGTTTGTATTAGTTATCCTTCTGTCACATATACTGTTATTATTCTAACTATGTTGATAATTTTGGTGTGACTGTGACATATTTATGCAGAAGGAAAATTTGACATAATCATGGCAACTATGAGGGGTTCTTCTGTGGGTGCATGCCTCAATTTTCAGGGAAGAAGAAAAGAGACCAAAGTTAATTTGACTCAGTTGACTTTGAATAATAACCAAGCGTTTACTTATGTTGGTTTGAGATCTCTCAACAAGCTGCACGTGCGGTCAACCGCACGTGTTGCTTCGTCTTCTTTGAAGACGAGTGAAAAAAGTGGGAGTGGAAATTTTAAGGGAAAAATAGTGTGTGGTGGAATGAACTTGGTATTTGTTGGAGCTGAAGTTGGACCTTGGAGTAAGACTGGTGGACTTGGTGATGTTCTTGGTGGACTTCCACCAGTTTTGGCAGTAAGTTTGTTTTACATTTCAATTTTCATCGTTAAGTTTAAATTTACGGCGGCTTTGACAAAATCACAGTGTCATTGTAATTTTGTGTAGCTTTTGGAAAACCACGATGGTTCACTCAGAATTTGACAAATTTAATAGAATGCATGCATGGACATCGGATATGACACTGATATGTGGCATTAGAAATAATTTTTAAAAATGAAAGGAATTGAATTGAATTGAATGTAATCACACGTGTTTGTGGACATAGACACGTCTTCAATCTGAAATGTTCGTGTTGCATAGACACATACTATTCTTTTTATTGTGTTTTACTTTTGGCAATTGTTACCTGATAATGATTTTGTGATAATTTAATTATTTTAGGGAAATGGGCACCGTGTTATGACTGTCTCACCGCGTTATGATCAATACAAGGATGCATGGGATACTGATGTTTCTGTAGAGGTAACTGTTTTTTGTTATGTTTTTGTGTATGTATAATTCTTGAAAGAAATTGGAACTATTCCTTGTTGACGATTTATTTACATGTTTCATTTTGTTTTTTGTTGTAGCTCAAAGTTGGTGATAGAATTGAAACTGTGCGATTCTTTCACTGTTATAAGAGAGGAGTTGATCGTGTTTTTGTGGATCACCCACTTTTCCTTGAAAAGGTTGTCTTTCTATGATTTAATTTTCATCAATCAGTGGAATGTTTATAGTCCTTTATAAGATGGAATGTGCTTTGGAGTTAAACTGACTTTATTTTTTGGCATTTGGATTCTGAAAGGTGTGGGGGAAGACAGGGTCAAAACTCTATGGCCCTAAAACTGGAACTGACTATAGAGATAATCAACTTAGATTCAGCTTATTGTGTCAGGTAACTCTTTGCTTTATATTTTCTTCCTATGTTGCTTTACCCTCTATTAATTTTTGTGAATGTTTGGTTCCACTTTGGAGGAGTCAAATTTTCTTCAGATGTGTATAATTGATTTTGACATGTTTGGATATTCTTGAGTACAATTGATTTTGGAACTTTTGCTTCAGACGGTTGAATGTTAGTTTCAAACTTACTGTTCAACCCACTTTTGCATGAATTTATCTCAACATAAACCACTTTACAATCAACTCAATTTTAGCTAGAATCAATTTTATATAATCATTCAAAATCATTTTATGTCACCGCATAACCAAACTCAAAGCTCGTTAATTACTATTAGTCCTTCCCAAATCGTGATTATAACCAATAATAAGTGAATGACTGGGTAGTTGCACAAATTTCCTGTCCTCTGAATCACTGTCACAAATCACAATATTTGCTCTTTTGGTTTTAATTGATTGTTAGTTCCTCAAACAATTGAGTAGAAGTCATGTATTTCTATTTTCAGGACATTGTTGAATTTCTTAGACTAAGATTTCTGTTTTGATTTATGATTACTGACTACGTTTGTATGCTGAGATTGATCTTCGCTCTTACTTCAACGGTTGTTGCGAGTACCGATGTACACTTGATAGCTGATAATTGCAACTCCTTTATATTGATTCTAGATATGACCATTATCAATTTGCTTGACAACTTTCAGGCTGCACTTGAGGCACCAAGGGTTTTGAACTTAAACAGCAGCAAATATTTCTCAGGACCATATGGTGTGGCTCTCTAGTCTATTCATTTCTTGATCTTTTAAATATTAATTTGAGAATAAACTTCAACTTAAGTTTACAACTTTTTTATGTCTTCTCGCAGGCGAAGATGTAGTCTTCGTTGCCAATGATTGGCACACTGCTCTTCTTCCATGCTACTTGAAATCGCTGTACAAGTCTAGGGGGCTTTACAAAAATGCAAAGGTGAGGATTTGTTTACTTTTCGGGTGTACGGAATATATTTAGCATAAGTAGGCTGACTTTCTTTGTAATCATCACAGGTAGCATTTTGTATTCATAACATTGCCTACCAGGGTAGGCATGCCTTTTCAGACTTCGCTCTTCTCAACTTACCTGATGAATTCAGAAGTTCTTTTGACTTTATTGATGGGTATGATATGGTTAACCTTCTAAAAATCACATTAGAACATTGGTCTTGTGTTCATAGACTTTAGTTACCATTGCCAAACGTGCATGTTTTTGTTTTGTTTCTTTTTCAGGTATACTACACCTGTGAAGGGAAGGAAAATCAATTGGATGAAGGCGGGAATATTAGAGTCCGACCGAGTGTTCACTGTAAGTCCACATTATGCCGAGGAACTTGTTTCTGGAGAAGACAGAGGTGTGGAATTGGACAATATCATTCGTTCAACTGGAATTACTGGTATTGTGAATGGTATGGATAACCGCGAGTGGAGTCCACAAACTGATAGATACATAGATGTACACTACGATGCAACAACAGTAAGTATCACCTTCTCTGTTTAACATCGATTCCTCATTGACATGGACCATAGAAACCCATGCTAATCAAAACTACCATTTGTAGGTCACTGAAGCAAAATCTCTGTTGAAAGAAGCTCTTCAAGCTGAGGTTGGATTGCCTGTTGACAAGAGTATTCCTTTGATAGGATTCATTGGCAGGCTAGAAGAGCAGAAAGGTTCAGATATTCTTGTTGAAGCTATTGCAAAGTTCATTGACCAGAATGTTCAGATAATAGTTCTTGTAAGGGCTTAACTCGATTTTTCTTGTCCTTATCTGATACTATTACCTAAACAAAGCTATGCTGATGATTCATATTCGTTTTACTTCAGGGAACCGGCAAAAAGGTCATGGAGAACCAAATTGAGCAGCTAGAGGTAACATATCCTGACAAGGCAATCGGGGTAGCAAAATTCAATGGCCCCTTGGCTCACAAAATAATCGCTGGAGCTGACTTTATAATTATCCCAAGTAGATTTGAGCCTTGTGGTCTAGTTCAATTGCATGCCATGCCATATGGAACGGTAGAGCTTATGTGCCTTTTTTTGCCATTTTAAATTTGAATTTCCTACATTTATGCAAATCATATAGTAGTTGAATCACACTGTGCAATCAAAATTGGATGGCTCACGTCACTGATTTTTTAGACCTGATTCAACAGTCATAAAGTGGGTCATCTGATCTTGATCCGAAGTTTTTGATTGTGTGACTGTCAATTGCATAATTCCATAACTACATTTTATCTTGACCTTCATGTTCCTAACATAAATACTTGAAACAGGTGCCCATCGTTTCATCAACTGGTGGTCTTGTTGACACTGTGAAAGAAGGCTATACAGGATTCCACGCTGGAGTGTTCAACGTAGAGGTAAGAAGACATGGATACTTTCCTCTTTCTGATTTTGATAGAGTTTAAACTACAAGATTATAACTTGGGCTGTTTTTTAGTGTGAAACTGTTGATCCAGATGATGTAGATAAGTTAGCAACTACCGTCAACAGAGCCCTTAAAACATACGGTACCCAAGCCATGCAAGAGATAATCCAGAACTGCATGGTCCAAGACTTTTCGTGGAAGGTAAGCTCATAAACACTACAATAGATGTTTACACCTCTCTAAGCATGAATGATGAATACTAAATGCAGTTCAGCTGATCATTAATGGGTGATTTCTGATGCAGGGGCCAGCCAAACTATGGGAGAATGCGCTGTTGAGCCTCGAGGTCGCAGGCAACGAACCTGGAATAGATGGAGAGGAGATTGCTCCGCTTGCAAAGGAAAATGTGGCCACTCCATGAGCATCAATAGGGATATCCTCATTTTAGATACGGTCATTAATAAAAATCGTTATCTAGTACATGAGTGCATTAGCACGAGTGCAGTAAGATTATAGGCATAGCCGCAAGCTCGTAAATCGTAGTTGATGAATGAGTTCTAACGAAGGAACCTAATTGTTCTACCACGAAACTTAGTTGAAGGTCCTTTTTAAGCAACATATATATAGCATAAACTAACTTAAAGCTTTGTTTGGAATAAGGTCTTGTAAGAAATCAATGAAATTTGCAGAACATAAGTTGTACGAAGTTCAAAGGCAGTCTAAATGAATAAAGGCCTATTCCAGGTTGTTTGAAAGTTACATGCAAGCATCGAGATTAACATATTCGTATCGCAATGATCTACCAAATAATATGAGTACCATATAAATTTCATGAGACTTATATAAATTTTGACCAATAAAAGATAGTACAAAGTGAGTTGCTAACATTATTGTTAAAAGATGTGCCTTTGAAATTAACTTCAATTATGTTGATGACTTAAGTTAAGCTAAAATTATTCACGTCAGTAGAGCTATGTATTTTTTTTAAAAAAAAAGGTTAGCTTCTGAATTTATATATAAGCAATCTTTCAAAAAAAAAAAATGAAGCAGAACTTCAAATATACTCCCTCCGTCCCTTAATATAACCACCTATTGCTTTTTTCACATTTCTTAAGAAATGTTGTTGGTGTAGTTAATGTGTCTGTTTTATAGTACAATTTTACAAAATTACTCTCATTAAAGAGATAAAGTGAAAAGTCAATTTATTGTACTTTTAGAATTAGTAGTA
>Ga0099826_10001457_pt1 | contig 14215 bp, 11 predicted proteins | sample Mtrugardesep15_FD_76830 | JGI IMG/M metagenome (GOLD analysis project Ga0099826, IMG submission 76830) | Root nodule microbial communities of legume samples collected from California, USA - M. trunc garden sep15 | ecosystem: Host-associated > Plants > Roots > Nodule | place: USA: California... | reverse complement strand
TTTTTTTTAACAAAAATAGGAATATACACATGTGGCGACGCCACATCCTTTAATGAAGTGCTAAACAAGCGTTGACTTGGTCAAAATTGCCAAAAAAGATCAATATTACAAAGGGGTTAATTCTTGGAGGCCAAATTTTTCATTTTTTTTAATAGGGTCAGAATTGCAAAATTTTGAAACATAGGAGGTCAAAAGTACACTTTAGCCTTATTCTAATTGAAGCTAAAATTTGTAACTTTTGATTATGGAATTGATTTTCGCGCACAAATTTATAGTTTATCTCACTTTTAATGAATATATTCAAACACACAAATCACTTTTACTCAAAATTACTTTCAACTAAAATCAATTTTATAGAATCAATTATGTTAAAATCAATTTTGTCCTCTGCACAACCAAATACACGCTAAATCAAGCCTTTTTGTTGTTGAATGTTGTGCAAAGTCTAATAGTGAGTGAGTAAAAAATAAGGGATCAATAATTAAGCATGTGTTTGGTTTCAATTCTAGAGTCAAAAGTGATTCTAGAGGTTGTAGAATTGATTTTATGATGTTTGGATGATTTAAAGTAGAATTGATTTTGCTTGTAGAATTAATTCTACTTGAAGCTATAATTTATAGTTTTTGGCTTTTACAATTGATTTTACCTTTAAATTCATTAGTAAATCCACTTTTACATACATACAAACATCCAAATATGAATCACTTTTTATTCAACTCACTTTCATCCATAATCAATTTTACATAAACAATTCCTCAAAATCAATTCTAGTAAAAGCTGAACCAAACATACACTAAGTTTTTTTCTACAAGAACATTTTTTGTTGTTGAATGTTGTTCAAAGTTAAGACACTATTAATTAATTATATATGCATATTTGGAAAGGAAATGAAAAGAGCAACACAAAAAGACGAAATAAAAACGTTTCTCATTCTCTTTCCCTCCAACAAAAACAAACAACCCCTTATACCAACTCTTATCTACGTTTCTATTTGTTTTGTTCCTTCTCAACTTTTCTTCCTGTCGTTTTTGCATTCCATTCCAAAAAAAATTTCATCTTAAAACAACAGAGGAAAGGTACCCTTAAACAACATAGACCAAGATGTTTTTTCTTATGTCAAGCTTCAAACATGTATCTTTGTTCTTCTTTTTGTTCTTGGCTTTCAATTGTTTCTCCATGTTTGGATCCAACGCTCAATTATTACCACAAGATGAAGGTACCCTTCATTTCTTTTTCTCTTTTTTTATTTTTTATTTTTTTATTTTAATTTTGTTTATGTTTTGTAGCAATTTGTGTAACTTCCGAAACTGTCATGTTTATTCTTTGTTTTGTTCAAAATTATGAAACTTTAAACCGCTTTTTTTGTTTTGTAAAAGAAAAACAATTTCACATAGTTCTAATCTTTGTCATAACTTGTACTATAATAGATTGACATATATGAACCAATTTCATATAGTTTTTTTTTTTCCTTTAGGGGAAGTTAAGAATTTTCAGTGGCCATGAAATTATAAGTTTTGTTTGTGTTAAGTAAGTGTGTGTGTGTGTTAAGTGTCTTCATGTTACTTCCAGAATTTGATTCATGAACTTTAATTTGTTCATCTAACTTGTTTAGATTCTTTGACCTCTTAATTTCTTGGCTCCATGTCTTTTTATGAGAAATTCTTTGGTACATGAAGTTTTATTGGATACTAATGTAAAGCAAACAACATTAAATAATTGAACATAGATATGTATCCAATAAAATTTCAGATTATCCAAAGTATTTTTTATGTGTGTGTTCATGTTCATAATATGCATTTTGGAGTGTTTTGTCATTCTACAAAAATAATCAAACCGTACATTAGAATATTAGATGTTGATTTTTATCCTATGATGAGACAGCCACGTCTATAATAGACATAGGTGGTCCCAATAATTTTTACTTTTAAACTACAAATATATGTAAGCATTTATTTTATTACTTTATTGCAGACAGCCTTAATATATCTATCCACATTCAATTCATTTAACAATAAAGTTATCTTTGCTCAAAAAAAAAAATATTATCTAAATTCAACTCATTATGGATGAATTATTGTTAAGTTATTTTAAAATAGTGGACCAAGCTTACTATAATATGTTGAAAAATAAAAGGTGGGGACCAATTAAATAGGGTACGTGATGGGGGCAAACCGTGTATTAATAAATGTGCACTGTACTAGTCAAACACTCTGTTCGGTTAAATATTCCCTTTCCATATATATGCTTTGGCTCATTGGATTAGCAACATTTATTTATTCCTATTAAGAGTTTATGATGTTAATTATACTTGGATTATTTAAGTGCAGCAATAGTTTTTCTAATGATTTTTTTTGACCAAAAAGTTTCTCTAAAATGTTTTTGCTCCACTTAGATTTACATCACTATTCAACCAAAAAAACTTAGATATGTATCATTGTGTGTCTATTTTTAAACGGAACACTAAATTATTAGGACATTTTGAACAAATTATTTATCAATATCAACTAATTATATTTTTTAATCCATATGACGGTCCAGATGAAACGAAGGAGATAATAATTTCATAGGATTCCTTCAAAAAAGAAAAAATTTCATAGGATTAAAATGCTGACCATACTACCAATAAAAATGCTGACCAAGATTTATTCGAGAAGCCTTGAGGATATGAAAGTTAGAAAAAGAAAAGTTCCACACATAAACTTTTTGCATGAAAAGTTTTTTTTTTTTAGGCATGCATGTAAAGTTATATTTCTTCTTTTATTAGTATTATATTATTGTATTAGATTTTGTTGCCGCCTTGTATGACTTGGTCACACCAACTATAAAAAAATGGGATAGTTTGGATAACAATTTGTTAATTTTTTAAGTTTTTTGACCATGAAAGCTGCAAAATAATGCAATATCGGCTAATTAATGTTTTTGACAACCAGAATTTGCTAAAACGTGTGAGGATTGTTCAAATATAACCAAGTCCCTTTTTAAAATAAAACTACAACATACCAAGTGGTTAGTTCCTTTCACTTTTTTGACTCACTAAACTCTTTCTTTACCAACTTTGAATCAAGGACCTTAAAATTGAGGCATAGACCTCTAATTAATAATGACATTTACTTAAAATGGATAATAGTTTGGAAGCAACTATATTTGAATTTTGATTCAAACAGTTATTGATTATATTTTACTTACATTTGGACTGAACTTCACATTATCTGAAAAGTGAGACAAATACTGCTAACGTGTTTGTACATGTATTAATCTTCATAAATTAGAATAATAAAAAATTATTTAATCAAGGAAAAAAATATTAAAGCACTTGGTTTTTTTATTGTGAAGAGGTCAATGTTTTGTGTTGATATTAAGGTCAACTTTATTGTACACAAATGCGATATATCATCATTTATAAGTCAGTTTCATCATTAGATCAATAAATCTTACGATTAGATCAAATAGAATATGATATGACTTATTGATTTAATAATAAATATTATATGTGTGTATGGTGCACGATCATTTTAGTTATGCATGTTAGACGAATATGATACTAATACAAAGATGAGACCTAATGTAGACTAATATTAATTTGATGTTTTCTATGCAGTAAAATTGCTACAAACAATATCAGACAAGGTAAATAACTTGAATTGGAAGGTTACAAACCGTTCCTGCAACAGTGGTGACAAAGGATTTGGTAACGAGATTATTGTAGAGGATCAAATTGTAAGAAATGTCACATGTGATTGCTCTTTCAACTCTAGAACTGTTTGCCATGTGACAATGATGTAAGTTTCTAGAACCCCTCCCAAAATAAATTAAACTAAATGATTTTATTGATATTTACACAAAAACAGTTTAGAATTTTACAATAACACTAATGAATTTTTATTGTACACATAAAATATGTGCAATATTTTGAATTAAAAGTGTTACATTTTCTTACATTTATATGCCTATGTGGACAATGTCACCTTTGTTTCCTTTACATTAATTTTTATTTATTAAATTCAATTGTTTCATTTGAGAATGACTAATTCAAAGAATTGGATATGGTAGCTTGCTAAAGGGTCTCAACATATCTGGAGTTTTTCCAAGTGAATTTGGAAATCTCACTCAACTTAAAATACTGTAAGTGATGACATTATTTTCTAATTTACTTTTCCTTTTGTTCGTTCTTAAATGTTGTCATTGTGTTAGAATATTTTAGCATGATTTACAATATTTTAGTATGATTTTTACATATGTATTCTAATTTTTTTATTTTTATGGGAAAGTGCAAAAACTATTAACTTCATCAAATGCAAAAGAATATGACATTAATTATTATTATTATTGTTTTAAAAAGAATCTAATTCAAAATTTTATATTGAGCAGTGATCTTACTAGGAATTATATAAATGGCTCAATTCCAAAGAGTCTTGGACGCCTCTCATCACTAGTGACACTGTAAGTCATGTTACCTTGGTGTATATATTTGTGTTTTCTTTTCTTACTTTATGCTATGTATATATGAAGCATATTGTCTTCAAAAATTCTGTATACAATTTTTCCTAATTAGTTTCTCAATTTTTTTTCCTAATTAGTTTGCATGCTTTTTTACATGAACACATTTTTTTCAATTTCTCAACTTCCATTTTTCCAGGTCACTTTTGGGAAATAGACTTAGTGGTCCAATTCCCTCAGAAATTGGTGATATTGCCACCTTACAAGAACTGTAAGTATTTTTTGAGCATAATTCGATGCCATATTAATTGACATTGGTAATAGAATAATTATATTTGTGATCCAATTTTTGTAGGAATGTAGAGGATAATCTACTTGAAGGGAATCTTCCTCCAAACCTTGGAAACTTGAAGAAATTGCAGAAATTGTGAGACTTGTTTCTTTTAGTCATTTTCATTTTATATGTATTGGCCTAATTTAAGGTATATCTCATTAAAAAGGGTACCCTGGCGATCCTTTATATTGACCGTCGATTTATTACTTAAAAATAAATCAAGGATTTAAATGACATGCACGGTCGGTATTGAAGTTTTTTATTACGCTATCAATCGATTATAACTGTTGGATCATTAAAAATGTTTGACTTTAATTTTACACCGACAATGTATCAAAATTAAATCGATAAATTAGAAAAATAACACCTTAGAATCTTCCTTGATATAATTTTGTACATACTCAATTTCAATTTAACTCTGTATTAGATACATAAAATATCTATGATTGCACATTCCTAACTTTTTTCTATACACTGCAGTATGCTTTCTGCAAATAATTTCACAGGGACAATACCAGAAGCATTTGGCAATCTAAAGAATCTCACAAATTTGTGAGTGACATGATATGATACAACTTTTCTCAGTTTTCATTTTATGTATTTGTTAAATTCTGAAATCACTCAATATTCTGCAGTAGGATAGACGGAAGCAGTTTATCTGGGAAGATCCCGAGTTTTATTGGAAACTGGACCAAACTTGAAAGATTGTGAGTCTAAATTTTGTTCATCTAAAGAAATAATGATATATCATGCTTAATATGAAGTTTATTATCTGCGTAAACTTTTGTTTTGTAGGGATTTGCAAGGCACATCCTTGGAAGGTCCAATTCCTCCTGCTGTATCTGTCTTGAAAAATTTGAAGGAATTGTGAGTACTTTTATGTCATGGTTATCGATATCGTATGCTATTTGAGGCTAGTAGATGAAATAGGAGTTTATAATTTTTCTTTGCCAATTACTTTTACTTAAAAGTGTCATATATTTACCAGTAATGTATCGATGATTCATAAATTTTTCTTTGAATATCGACCATTGCTTTCTACTTGTTGCATTTCGTCTGCATTTCACAATGGTTAGGGAATGCATTGTTCAGTAGGGGAACATTTTCTTTTTACTGATGAAACAATTATATATCAGGAGGATATCTGACTTGAAGGGAAACACAACGATGACATTTCCTGATCTGAAGGATTTGAAACGCATGCTAAGACTGTAAGTTGAAACTTGAAACCTTTTCTTCCATGCTACATATGAAGAATTGTGTAACTCATTTATGATTTATTAACTGGTTTATTTCTGTAACTCAGGGAATTGAGAAATTGCTTAATCACTGGTCCTATTCCAGATTTCATTGGCGAAATGGAAAATTTAAAAACTTTGTAAGTTGGAAATCTATTTTTATGACTATTGCACTAAAATCGTTACATATAGGAAAACAATTCTCATTATAGTTTCTTTATCATAATAATCGTCTTTTTCTTTCAGAGATTTGAGCTCCAACAGATTGACTGGTCCAATTCCAGGTTCACTTGAGGACTTAGAATCAATCAATTTTATGTAAGTGAACAATTAACTTTGATAGCAAGAAAGATGGATGTGGACCGTCTTACTTGAAATTTAATCTAAAAATGTCATTTTTGTTAATCGATATTAATGATGGATGCAGGTTTCTGACTAACAACTCTCTGAGTGGAACAATTCCAGGATGGATACTGAGCAACAAACAGAACTTGTTAGAATATTTTGTTGATTCTTTCCCTCTAATTGCATTATTTATACTCACTTGTTGAAATTTTGGTGTTACACAAGTACACCTTGTAATTTTCTTGTGATTCGTCTCGTGCACTTTTTGAATCTTGAAGTAATCAAAATATATTCTCGCTTCATGTTTCAGTGATTTATCTTTCAACAATTTTACCGAATCTTCTGCGTCTGATTGCCAGCTCTTGGATGTGTAAGCATCATCTTATTTTTTTCTCTACGAATTTTACAAGCATTTCGCCTTTCTCAACATACTACTTTTTTGAGCAGGAACTTAGCTTCCAGTGTCTCTCCTTCATCAAACACTTCGTAAGTTTGTGCGATCGTACTTATGGTCTAGCTTTAGTTCTTTATCATCTTTTGAACCATCTTCTGAATATAACTTCTTGTATTCTTGTAGATTATCTTGTTTGAAGGTGAACTTACCTTGTTCGGGAAAACCTCGGTGTGAGTGTTTAGACTTAGTAAATCAATCGCATTTTCATAAATTACAATGTTTTATAAATGAAATTGTGATAGCTTTTTTATTAGCCTGTGACGGAAAAAAAATATTTTTTGTTTATATTTGTCTGCAGATCATTCACTGTTCATAAACTGTGGAGGACCTGCAACTGAGTTTGATGACTATGAATATGAGGCCGACGAACATCTACGTGGAATTTCAAACTTTGTTCCAAGTGGCGATGGAAAATGGGCTTATAGTAGCACAGGAGTATTTCTAGGAAATGAAAAAGCTGATTATGTGGCAAGAAATGTGTTCTCTTTGAATATTAATGGCTCTGATTACTACCAAACAGCCCGCATTGCGCCGATATCTCTCAAATACTTTGGATTTTGTATGATGAAGGGAAATTATAAAGTGAAACTTCATTTTGCTGAGATAATGTTTTCTGATGATCAGAAATTCAGCAGCCTTGGAAGACGCATATTCGATGTTTCAATTCAAGTGAGTAATGAAATAAGAATTTATACTTCTTTCTTAGGTCTTGTTTGATAAACAACATAATTAATCGCTTATAATATAAACTCGTCGTATAAGTTCTTAAATATATGCTATATCTATAACAAAAGATAAAATAAAGTCAAACTGTTCTCGTATGAGATCATGGACCTGTCCTAAGCTGTAGTTTTGCAAGTACTTACGTAAGTAGATAGATAAGCTCAAATAAACCAATCCAAACAGGCCCTTAGTTTCTTCTAAAATGTTGCTCATGTTTTGTATCTGGTGTTCCGACAAAACAAAAGTTCTGAGTTTCAAAACTATATAATGACAGGGACATAAATATTTGAAAGATTTCAACATTATGGAAGCAGCTAAAGGAGTTGGCAAGGGAATCACTAGGGATTTTAATGTTGATGTTAATGATAGCACTTTGGAAATCCACTTATCTTGGGCAGGGAAAGGAACTAATGCCATTCCTATGAGAGGTGTATATGGACCTCTTATATCTGCTATCACCGTAACACCAAGTAAGTCGTTTTCATATTTAATTTGTATACACTGTCAGTGTAAAAAAGATTTTACGCATGCATCCAATCATATTCATTCATTGTGTCACTTTGTTATATTAGTTCCTAAAATATCTATGTGGTGAAATGTGATTGGATACATGTGAAAACTTTTTTTACACTGACAGTGTATACCAATTAAAGTCTATTCTATTTCATGTTATGTAAACATTTATACTTTGTTGTAGACTTTAAAATTCCTTCAAATGGGTTGTCTGCTGGAGCAATTGCTGGAATTGTGATTGGATCATTGGCATTTGTCATGCTGATACTCTTTGTCCTTTGGAAGATGGGTTACCTTTGTGGGAAAGATCAAACAGACAAAGGTATGATTGAAGCCCTAAATAATCAAAACAGTTACTGCCCTTATGATTCGATAATTTTATAATAACGATCCAAAATTTTGATAATTTTTAAGTTAAATGCGTTTTTAGTCCCTATAAAATTTATACTTTTATAAGAACTAAAAGAATGCTGTTTTGTAATTTGTATGAGCTAAAAGTGGATACAAGGAATGAAAACAAATTCAGATAATTATAAGGACTAAAATAATATTTAACCAAAATTTTAAATCAACAGAAAATGTTGATTTGGTTTATTATATAATTACATTGCTATTCTATCTTTTGTTTTATTTTCACTTTTTGTAACTGAATAATACACCTATCTTATTGCAGAGCTCCTAGAATTAAAAACAGGCTATTACAGTTTGAGACAAATTAAAACTGCTACTAATAACTTTGATCCAGTAAATAAGATAGGTGAAGGAGGATTTGGGCCAGTTTACAAGGTAAATTTGGATAAACTAGTTGTATATTTAACTTCAGAATTATTTAGTTTCGAAATGTTATCTTCAATTATATATGAAAAATGTGATACTGAAGGCATTGCCTATTCATAGGGTGTACTGTCAGATGGTGCTGTGATAGCTGTTAAACAGCTATCTTCCAAATCAAAGCAAGGGAACCGTGAATTCGTTAACGAAATAGGCATGATATCTGCTTTGCAGCATCCAAATCTTGTGAAGCTTTACGGATGTTGCATTGAAGGAAACCAGTTGCTGCTTGTATATGAATACATGGAGAACAATAGTCTTGCTCGTGCTCTTTTCGGTAAACTCTTCTTGAAACAACTTTTGGATGTGTCTGAATGTTCCTGATAAGTTCAAATCTAACTTTGAAAGAAATTTTTTTTCTTCTAGGTAAACCAGAACAAAGGTTGAACTTGGACTGGCGTACGAGAATGAAGATATGTGTAGGGATAGCAAGGGGTTTGGCTTATCTTCATGAGGAATCAAGGCTGAAAATAGTACATAGAGATATTAAAGCAACCAATGTCTTACTTGATAAGAATCTGAATGCTAAGATCTCTGATTTCGGTTTAGCCAAGCTTGATGAAGAAGAAAATACCCATATCAGCACACGAATAGCTGGGACAATGTTAGTATTATGCCACAATATTTAAAAGTTTTAAATCCTAGACTTTGTTCATCGTTTGTTGGAATGCCCTCATGGTTTTAAATTGCGGTGGCATTGGCTGAATTTGTTTGCAATATAAAAGGTTTTGAATGTTCTAGTGAAGAAATTGTGACTACAATTGCAGCTGCATCGACTGCATTTGTTTGCAATTTCAAAGATTGCAACTCAACTGCAATTTATAAACATGCTTGCAACGTTATTCACAATTGTGTATTTCTTGCAGTTAATATCATGTACATAGTTCTAACGTAGAAAATGTTTCACGTTGTTTTTTTGAAATCACCGACAAAAGGGTACTAATTTACTAACTGTTCTCTTATCAGAGGTTACATGGCTCCTGAGTATGCTATGCGGGGTTACTTGACTGACAAAGCAGATGTCTATAGCTTTGGGGTTGTAGCTTTAGAGATTGTTAGTGGAATGAGCAACACAAATTATCGGCCAAAAGAGGAGTTTGTTTATCTTCTGGATTGGGTAAGTAACACTTGTGTGTGGCCTTCAGAGACTGTGTTTATCGTTTCTTCGTTCTAAATATTCTTGGCGTTTTTATTTATATCCGAATCTTCATTCTATTTATCTCCAAAAACAATAAAGCATTTCAAAATCAAATATAACAAGGTAAGAATCAAGGTTTATTATATACATTAAACAAAAGGTGACATTAATAATAGTATATTTGGTCTGGTTTTTTCATTGTGATTTCGCTTGTTTTATAATTATGGTATGGTTAAATTTCTAATACTATATTTTGCATGTCATTAAAAAGGCCTATGTTCTCCAAGAACAAGGAAACCTTCTGGAACTGGTGGACCCAAGTCTTGGCTCAAAATACTCCTCAGAAGAGGCCATGAGAATGCTGCAATTGGCACTCCTTTGCACCAATCCATCTCCAACTCTTAGACCACCAATGTCATCTGTAGTAAGCATGCTGGAAGGAAATACTCCGATTCAAGCGCCGATAATCAAACGCAGCGATAGTACAGCTGGCGCAAGATTTAAAGCCTTTGAGCTTCTATCACAAGATAGCCAAACTAATGTTTCTTCAACATTCTTACAAGATAGTAGAGAGCTAAGAGGCAAATCAATGGATGGACCATGGGTTGATTCTTCCATATCTTATCCAAGTAAAGATGATTATTCTTCAACTGATAGGCTTATTTGAGGCTTGATTTGTGGTTTGTAAGTTAGAGAGAGATCAATTCACGTTAATACAAATTCTTTTGTAAAGTATATATGGACAGCAACAATATTAGAGTGAAAGCATACTTGCAAAAATGTAGTGTTGAAATCAAGCATGTGGGTTTGAAACGTGTGGAAGATTTTCATTGCTTTCTTCTTGTATATTTTAAGGAATTTCATGTGTTGAACATAGTTACTTATTCACTGTTCGAACTATGTGGATTTCTTAGGAATTGAATGATGTTAGTATGTTATGCTATCCATGCTGATTTAACAAGGAAGGTTTAATTATTTGGAGATTTTTTTGTGTTAACACTCCGGTTCTCAGAGGAAAGAGGGATGAGAATGAGTTTATAGAGTCCTAATGCATATTTAAAATCACGGTGAGTTTGATGAAATCACGGTGACACGGTGATTTTGTTGAAGTTCATGTAGATTTTGCAAAAAACCACATTGGAACATTGTGATTCTGAAGAACACGAATCTATTACAAACATGCTCCTAGAAGTCTATAAACATGCATCGGCTAAAATAGACCGTGAAATGTATTCTTTATCTTGGCACATTCCTCGTCTTTAAGAGGCTGCTCTCAATAACCATTTGTTTTACAAACTTTTGCCCGCATTCCTATAGGCTATATCCTTTGCAGTTCTCGTTTTTGCTTTCTTCTCTCGTCGCACGGATTCCTCTATATTTTTTAATCCAATCCTCAAGAAATTTAATTCCTCTTTCAGTATGATGCAATTTTCCTCTGCACTTCCAGCCCGACTTTCAGCTTTAGAAACCTTTGACTGATGATCCTTTATCACATTTTGCATATCTCTTATTGTGGAATATAACATACTTTCGGCATGCCTCCATCACCTTTCAAAATATTCAACTCATCATTGAGTTTTGAATTAGTCTGTCAATAACTTGCATTTAGCTTCTGCAATATCAGCCCTACTTTTGGCATTAAATACAGTTTCTTTTGGTTCAACAATATGAGGTTTTTTTTTTTTTTGAGGGAGCAATATGAGTTTTCTTATTACTTGTTTCAGAACATGCTACATTATATAGATTCGATATTTATTCGAAGATGACTTCACATTGCGTATGTGAATTTCAGAATCTTTTCGCTGGTTCTCAAGTAAATACACCTTATCTCTTGAAGCGGGGACCTCAGAACCGGAAGGGATTCGTTTATCTTTTGAATTAGCTTCTGCAATATCAGCCCTACTTTTGGCATTACATACCATTTCATTCAGTTTAACAATACAATTTTTCGTATTCCTTACTTCAGAACACACAACATTATAAAGATTCTGATATTCAATAGAAGTGGACTTTACATTCAATAGCTGAATTTTGGAATCCTTCAGCTGCATCTCAAGTAAAGACACCTTATCTCTTAGAGTGAAGACCTCAGAATCCGAAGCCATTTGTTTATCTTTGGCGTCTTTTGAATTAGCTTCTGCACCATGTGTCTGACCTTCAAGAGAGTCGTTTAATTCACCGGTGCTGCTTTCAGTCGTGTTCATAATAATATCCTTGGTTTTTTATTGCTCTACAAAGGTTTCAAGCTCAGCTCGAAGCTCGCTTTCTCGCGGACTTAAACCATTCAAATTGAAATGAGTAATCTGGAGTCTACTCAACAGACTTTTTGAAATTTTCATCAGAATATCATGTGTATTGTCTGCCTCAAACAATCTTTGAAATTTTGAGATGTTCTTCAAATTCTCTCGGTTACAAATTATAAGCAAAAATGAGTCAAAGAAAATTGATGCGTATTTAGTACGAAATTTGTATTAAACTTTAAGTGACTCACTTTTGCTTATATATTTTGTAATAGAGGGAGTAGTTATTTTTCTTCTTTTGCAACAGTATATTAAAATCAAGGGTTAATAGGCTTTTACCCCTGTAATATAGGTCACTTTTGGTTTTTCCACCGTGAAATTTTTTTGTCAGATTTCGTCCTTGTAAATATTTTTTTTTTAGAATACCCCCCTAGACCAGCTGACTGTGCATTTTCGCTAACGTGGCACGCTGACTCACCTTTTTCTGATGACGTGGCACATTGACTGTATAATTATTTTTACTTTTTATGAGGTACACGTGCCATGTCAGCGAAAATGCACAGTCAGCTGGCCTAGGGAGTATTCTAAAAAAAATATTTTACAATAACGGTATCTGACAAAAAAATTTCACAGGAGAGAAAACCAAAAGTAACCTATATTACAGGAGTAAAAGGCTATTTACCCTAAAATCAATTTGCAAGACACTTCCCAGTTCCTGCTCCTTTTGCAAAAACAATTACATAAGGATATTCAATTATTATAGAGAAACCCCAAACGATAAGACAAACATCTATGTAGCATTGACACTTCTAATTGAAGATATGATTGACAAATATCTGTCATTGACAACGACGCACAGGGGCAGTTCTAAGGCCCGAAGACTCCGGACACTCGTCCGGGCTCTGGGCCAAATTTTTGCAATTTTTTATGTAAATCTCTATGAATTTCTTATATAAACCCCTATAAATTGGACAATTTCTTTAGATTTTTTGATTATTTGCTTGCAATTTCTTATGTAAACCCCTATAAATGTGTTGTATTTTTTTTTTTTGCCCAGGCTTTATAATAATCCTGGCTCCGCCACAGCCGTCGCATGCTCTTAATTTCATTTTCTCAAATTATTACCAGCATTGACGTGTAAGTGTCATGTCCAGTATCCGTGTCTTTTTATATGTATTTGTTCATCATATATAAGTCATAAAAGAATACACTTTTCTAACAAATTCATGAAATTGAGATTTTTTTAAATTAAATTAAGGCTTAAATATTACACTCGTCCCTGCAAATATGTCTCGTTTGAGTTTTGGTCATCATAGTTTATTTTTTTTGAAATCCGTCCTTACAAAATTTTCTGTCTTTTAAAAAAGTCATTGGGCTCATTGAAGCTGCAAGGTGGCACTCATATGCTGACGTGGCGCATGCTGACTGTGCATAATTGCCCACGTGGCAGGTGAGTTGCCATTTATTATTTAAAAATTGTTTTTTAAATTTGGAAAATGTATTTTTTGTTTTTTTTAAAAAAAAACGTTATTTTAATTACATAAAAAAATTCAAAAATTTTAAAAAATAAAAAAATAGTTTTTGAAATAATTTTTTTCCAACAATTTTAAATGTTAATTTTGAATTTACTTTTTGTAAATTACGAAAAATAATTTCCAAATTATTTTAGAAAAAAATACTGTTAATTTAAAAAAACAAATGAAATTTTTTTCCTAACTTTTGAAAAATATAATTTATTTTTGGTTTTTTTTATTCTGAATTTTTTTTCCAGATTTTTGAATATGTATTTTTTATTTTTTAAAAATTAATAAATTCTTTTTAATTTTTAAACAAAAATCTGAAGATAAATTTTCTGAATTACCAACTGCTTTCCACTTTGACTTTTTTTAGAGATAGATGTGGCTTTGTACACTGACTTCTTTATGGACCGGAGTGGGATACCTCGCTCTAGGTTGCCATAGT
>Ga0099826_10001455_pt1 | contig 14224 bp, 6 predicted proteins | sample Mtrugardesep15_FD_76830 | JGI IMG/M metagenome (GOLD analysis project Ga0099826, IMG submission 76830) | Root nodule microbial communities of legume samples collected from California, USA - M. trunc garden sep15 | ecosystem: Host-associated > Plants > Roots > Nodule | place: USA: California... | reverse complement strand
ATATGTATATTTAAATGAAACGGTGCGTTACACTTTTAGCATAGTAGAATAGAAACACAAGATGATAATTGCAAACACATGCGCCGACACATGGAGATTCGTTGTTTTCCTACTGTCCGAAGCACTTGGAATTTTGGGAGAATTCATATATATCAATGTATAAGTTCACATCGAATCTAACATCCCACGATGCTATGCTAGAAGTAAATTAACCAGTTTCTAATGAATGTTGGTTCAGTTATTAAAAAGTTGAATCCTATGGTTCAAGAGTATGAGTTCAACTTTGACTACTGGTACAATTATCTTTTGTGTGGATGATATAGAAAGTTTCTTAGCATTCATCCTGATCCTGGTGAGCCCTGTAGTCTAATTTATTTGAACTTTTGAACACTTGGCCAGGAATGTGCTCTCATGGAGGCAGACAGATTCAAGTCCTTGTAGGCTCACTCAACTTGACCCGAGATCTAGTGTTGGAGATTAGATGAAGATTAATCAATAAGTCACTTAGGAATCCCCCCTAAAGAACCTCCATGATACAACAGGAATTGAAAAAAAAAAAACTATACAATTTCAACTATGCAAGAATTGAAAAAGTAAAGAAAAAACAGAAATGCTAAACAATTTCAAAACAAGATTAATTATCACTTGAGCAGAGAAGAATGACGATTATTTTGCGAACAAAGATAAATAACTAGTCTTATGGTAGGTCAACACAATGAATATGATTGGAATATTAAAATTTATGCAAGGGTATTATTATCCAAAAAATATCTCCACTTTTTGACACTTATTTTTTGTCTTCTCTAAAAAGATATATTTTTTTAAGAAGCTACTCATAACATATCATATGAGAGAAGGGTTTAAATTGTAAAACATGATAATGATGATGTATGTAATTGTACGAGTTAGCATATCATATGGATATGTTTATTTCAAGATAAGAAATTACATTCTTTAGAATGATATTCATAGGAATAATATTTTTATGAATACCATTCCTACCCATATATTTTAAAAAAAAAAAAAATAGATTTCCTATGAATGTATTAGAAATTATTTAATTAAAAAATAAAAATAAATGTGAGTGGTAGTGAAAAATTATAGATATATAGTTGAGTTCCACTCCAATGAGAATGTTAGATTCCCATCCTTTACCCATGAGAATAACAATAAAAGAAATCATGTGTAAATAACTTTCATAAAAACAACTGTTCATTTGTTACTTCTCGTAAAAGCACATAAACATTCTCCATGCTAAAATTTGCAGGTTAAAGGGAACACACGACTTCCACATATTCTTAGACATTTGAATTGTACCAAGAATATTGCATCAAGTGTATCCATATCCACTTGTTTTGCCTATTAGAAAATAATGTCACCTCCCTTTTAATATTCTCCCATTGAAACATAATTCGTCTCCTAACTAAGGAAATGTTCAAATATAATCCCTCCTATCTTATCACATCATGAACTACTGCTTCTTTCGCCACACACACACACACACACACACACACATATATATATATATATATATATATATATATATATATGTTGTTCAACCGGGGGGACAAGGTCATTGAAAGCTTGACAACCAAAAACAAAATAAATAAAGTCTGATCAATGATTATTCCATCTAAAAATCAAACTCGAACTCTCCAGAACCATTAATCATTTGGTGGAAAACAAATAAAATATCCTCATGACCCTTGTGTACGTCAAAAAACTGCTTATTAGTGGAACAAAGAATCAAACTCTGAAGCTGATTATGGCTTCACCATTGTATTGTTCATGTGAAAAATGACATTAGAATTTATAAATTTTCAAAGTATTATCACTTATCGCAAATTTACAAAATTTATATGCTCCCTAATAACATAGTTATTTTGTCTCTACTTCATTGAATCCTCCCCATCAAGTGTTTGTCAAAATGCCAAACAGAAACCCCACCGCCCCTCGAAGATCACCGAGGCTCCTCTTTCTCCGTGAAAACAGCAACCCCGCCACCTTCAAATCCAGGTTGAACGATGAAGTTCCGTCTCCCAGACGATCTCCTGGATTCTCAAATCATCAAAAAGCTTCCCTAATTGAGCATAAACTTGATGTTAAAATGAGAGAATTTCCGTCCCGTGATTCCGTGAGAGTGAAGCGAATAAAAACGAAGGAAAATGGTGGTGGTGAGGAACTTGCAGTTGAAGAAATTGGTGTCATTGTGGAAGAGTGGAAGAAAGAACAAGGTGAAGGTGGAATGGAGGGGAAAAGAAAGTACGGTGGTGGCGGTGAAATTGTGGAAGGGTGGACGAAGGAGCAGGAATTGGCTCTGCAAACATGTTTCGCTGCTAAACCTAGTCGTCATTTCTGGAAGAATGTTTCTGAACTGGTATATGCTCTCTCTGTCTATTTATCTATCTATGTAAGATTGCTCTTTTAGAAGCGCAGACGTTATGTATTAAAAACATGTTTGTTATCCGACACATGTTGGTTTTTGAACTGACATATATGGTTACATCGATCACACTTTCATTTTCTTAAACTATTAATCGTGTGACAGACCATTGTCAGTGCTGACCTGATACCGGAGTGTTTTAGTGCCTCATAGTTGATCTTTAAGCACCTACTTGGATTGACTTATTTGAGTTTATCCCAATCCCGAGTTGTAGCGTTGAGCAAAACGGATGCTTTGTGATTTATTTAGGAGTTACTACAATTAATACTAATAAACACATGGTTGCAGAAAAATGAAATAAATTACGTAAAACTGAAGTATTCATGGTTAAAAAAAAAAGCGACAACTATAAAAAAAGTAGAAACAGGAAAACATGAAATGAAACATAAAAAGGAAGAAGAAAAGCAACGGTAGGAAATAGAAGTAGATTATCAACAAAATGAAAGAGAATCAAGAACAGGGAGAGGAAGAAGAAAAGCAACAGAGAAGTAAAGAAAGAAATAAAAACAATAAGAATCGAAATAAAGAAGAAAAGAATGAACATGACATGCGAGCAGAGTGAGAGTGCAAAGTGCGAGCAGGGAAAGGAATGAGTCGCACAGTCGTAGAGAAAGAAAGAACAATGGGTCATGAATGATGCAAAAAAGAGAGGAATGAGTCGTAGTGTCGTATGCAGCCACATAATAGAACAAGAGAGGACTTAGGGTTTTTGGTACTTCCCAAATTAATCCTACAACAGGTCTAAAATTATGGGTACAATCATTTTTTAGCAACCGCGTTGCTCCAATTGCAAAACATAGTGCTTTTTGTACCGCTATCCCGGCCGTTATGAAATGAAACCTAAGTTACATTTCATTGGTTTGAGTATTTTATGATGTAAATTTAGCAAAATTTGAATAGATGAGAATTGTTAGTAAATGTAGTATGAGAACCGGTAGTGAAGCCTTCAATGCTATTGACATTACATCTCAAAGGCTTGAATACAATCGCACCCATCTTTGTCTATTTATAGGTGCTTGAAGATGTTTCTAACAGTAGGAATAATCTAGGTTTCTGTTCGACTTTTCTACATTATGTTGTTATAGAAGCTTAATAGGCTGCAACTTAATCTATGCATTATTAGAACAATCTAGAATTATCCAGCAACTCTAGACCATATATTCTAGTTTTATCTAATACATTACCATTTATTTTTACAAGATTATTCTATAAATATGCATCAATTTCAAACTCCTCCTTGATGCATATTTTGAAAACTCCAAGCATAGTTTGCAGTTGCTTAAACTTTGATCTTTTTAAATTATCTCCTCTTGCATTGATACTCATCGGTATCATAATTTATTTAGAAAAGTATTACCTCCACCTTGATAATAATTTTCTTACTCTTCTTGCCACATTAGTTGTTATTGTTCTCATTGCTGGCCTTGTTGAAGATTTCTGACAGGGTCGATTCTTGCTCCTTAGTTGCGCTTATGAGCCTCCTTTTCGGTCTTGTTGATGACTTTTGGCAAGGACCACTCTTGCTCATAGTTGCGTGCGAGACTCCTTTTATGTCTTGTTAAAGACTTCTGATAGGGACTCCTTGCTGTAGTAGTTGCATATTTCTTCCTAAGCTTGTACTCAAGTTGAGCCTCAGAGGCCACAAGTCTCAATTTTTATTTATCATCTGGGCTTGTGTGCTCTATCTGAACTTGAGTCTTATAGTTATAGGTTTATGATATTAGTTGGACTGGAATTTTAGAGGGTTGGATTGTTAGGAAATCTGAACTCCTCTCTCTCCGTCTTGGTTTTGGGTCTGAACTCAAACAAAGTCAGGTCATGTGGCATTGTGGCTACCTCTGCTCCTTTAGTGTTTGGGTCAAAGACCATGTTTCCTAGTTTAGTAGATTCATATTGTAGAATATATAGTTTTAAAAAGCAGTTGGTGACAAGTGGAATCATTTTCCTACACCCGGTGTATGACCAAACACAGCTATGATAGAAAATGTTATATGAGAGCTAGTAGTGAAATGTTTAATAACATAGGACAAGAGGCAACACATTTGTAATGAACTTATTGTAGGACTAGAGATATAGAGAGGTGAAGCCTTCAATGTTATTGCCATTACATTTCAAAGGCTTGAAGAAAATTGCACCCGTGTTTGTCTATTTATAGGTGCTTGAAGATGTTTCTTGAAGTAGAATAATCTAGGTTTGTTTGACTTTTCTACATTACATTGTTAAAGAAGTTTAATAGGCTACATCTTAATCTATGCATTATTAGAACAATTTAGAAACATGCAGTAACTATGCATTCTAGTTGTCACTAATACATTGCCACTTATTTTTACAAGATTACTCTATAAATATGCATCAATTTCAACAAGAATAAACAATGAAACAGATGCCACCATCCGAACAATGGAATATCATACTCTACCATCCTATTCTACAATATGCCACTGATCCAAACATACCAAAGAACCAACGAAGTCGTCACAATTGATAGATAATTGAATCTCTTAGCATTGGGCCCTAGGTTTGAACTAGGTAGTGAGTACAATTTGAACTCGGTAGTGAATACAAAACAACAAAAGTCACTTCGATAATATGTATTCTGTAAGCTTCGGATAGGATTAGACTTTGACTGTGTGCGGGGAGGGTACTTTCCTGGTGATTCTTTCAAAGATGATGATTGTGGCGGATCGCTTCCATCTTTTATGCCATAGTTTTGTTATCTTTCTGAATGTTTAAAATACAAATATAATTCTAGAAATGTTAGCTGAGAAGTGAGAATTAACCTCTTCTTTGACAGATGAGGATGCTGGTGGATAAGTGGTTATGTAATTTTCTAAGCTAAACATCTGTGTTTATTTTGGTGTCTCTTTTTACAGTGAAAGTTAGAACTATTAGTTGTGTGATGTTTGGACACAAATCTCTTTTTAAAATGGTGTTGTTCCAGAAAAATATTATTCATGTATGTTAATATTTTTCCTAAACGTAACTGTTAAATATCGAATATAATATCTGTACTGTGTTTTTATCTCCTTTGGTATAACTTATATACAATATTGGAGTTTATATGACCAAGTGATTTAGGTAGACGTTTGCATTATTGCATGAGTGGACATGTTAGGTATTAGCTTATAGTTTGGGATAGCAGTGGTTCATGATTGTAATTTGTAACCATTACAAAGGAAAATGTATAGTTATAAATTATGTTCAATTGATTGCCAGATAAGTGCATATATGCTTAAGTCTTTTGGTCACTTAAAATGCTTTACAAAATTGGTTGTAGGTACCCGGGAAGTCTAAACAAGATTGCTTTGATAGATTTCACCATGACATCCGCACACCACCTCGATGCGAGCCTCGATCAAGGGCAAAGACAATTAACTCATCACCCCTTCATCAATACTCAATATCTCCAAGTTCTCAAACCTACTGAAAAGAAGGTTGGCAGATCAAATATTCTCAAACCAAAAAGCAAAAAGCTTCCTTATCCAGAAGTCTATCGAGAATCGGTTACAGCGCCCTCTTAAAGTTGACCAAGATCGTAAAGGGGACATATTTTCTGTTCTTGAACCCAACATTGACTTTTCTACTAATGCTTTTCAGCTTAGTCAAGCACTTTGTACCCCACAGCAGCTAAAGGAAAATAAAGGGTTGCTACGGAGTTGCACCAAGAGATCATCATCGTCATCTTCAAGTCATGAGAAGCCTCTTTCTAGATTTAGTGGCTCATCAGGTGTTCAAGATCATGCTAGTCCACTTGTGCTAAAGCAAGTAAAGAACAAGATGCAACATGAAAAATATGTCAATCAATTAAGATTTAGGGACCTTAGGAGAAGAGCAGCATCTACACAGACGAAAATGTCGGTAGTTGGAGAAATTTAGAAAACAGATGTTGTTAAAGCTGCAGAAGTTGCTGAAGCTCGAGACAACAAGTCAATTGTTGAAGCTATTTGTCTAGATCATTTTTTTAGACGGGTATCAGTTACTTTGACTCGTTGCACCCAATTAAACCTTAAATATTGTTTAAAAGAAAACAAATTTTGAGTTTTTTGGTTAAATGAAATAAAAAGAAAAAATAAACAAAAGGAATTAATTCCTAATAAAGGACACTCCAGGAACATCGGCTAACAAAGCCAAGAAAAGACATGCAGGCTATTCGTGAATCATAAACAAAGAATGCATACAATTAGCTCCCAACTTCGATAGAATATTTGCATAAGAATTCCTCTCACAAAGAGTGTTATGAGGGATCAAGTTCAAATCTTTGAGTTTTTTGTGTAAATTGGACATCCTCTGCGTGCAATTACAAAAACTAATCTCCCAAGTCAAGTAAAATCGTAATGATGACAAAACTCTCTCTCTCTCTCTCAAGAGATTTAACATTGTTGCAGTTCCAAGATTGAACTCGAACCCTAAACCTCTAGTTAAAGTGGAAGAGATCACTTACCATCTCATCCAATTACTCTTGAGTCAATCTTTTTGAGTTTCTTAAAAAGTCTTTTGGAATTTATTATTCTTTATATATTGTAGATCAAACAATTTTGTTCCCTTAATAGAATATCTAATTAGTAGAGTACAAATGAGATTTTTTTTGTTTTGTTTAAGAGATGTGAGCCAAAGGTGATGCATTTATAGAAACAATGAAAACAATTCTTTTGATATTTTCATTGGTGTTAAAAAATACATAAAATTGTTTGCTTGAAAGGTGTACCATCTCTTTGTTAGTTAACATTTTTTTAAGGAGTTTAGTTAACACAGATTTTAAAAAGTAAAAATAGAAAATGTTTTCATAAAATTGTTTAACTAGAGGGGGACCACTTGGACAATACAACGAAGATTAGTTATCGTAAAATTGTTTTAATACATTGTCTTTTTTACGAAATCCCTTCTGATTTAGATGAATGGATAAGAAGATCTGTTATTTAAATGAATGTGTTAGTTGAATTGATATATCTCAGTTGAATGTTATTTAGTATTATGGATATTGATGTGCTTTTCTGTTTTGATGTCGTAGTTTATGTCTAATCTAATTGATTATAATGTAGATAATGTTATTTGTATCGAGTTAGCTCTGTTTCTATTTTAGTGCCTTGTTTTATTTGTGAGATATTTGATAATTGCAACTTGTCTGATTTAGATGAATAGATAAGAAGATCTGTTATTTAAATGAATGAGTTAGTTGTATTGATATATCTCAGTTGATTGTTATTTAGTATTTTGGATTTAGTTATTGATATTGCTATGATTTTCTGTTTTGATGTTGTAGTTTATGTCTAATACAATTGATTATCATGTAGATAATGTTACTTGTATCAAGTTAGCTCTGTTTTTGTCTTGGTGTCTTGGTTTATTTGTGAGATAATTGCTTTTCATAAATATTTTACTTGTTTGGGACATAATTTGTGCAGCGAGTGCGGGATGACTGGAGATTTGTTGAGACTCGCGCCATTTATGTTATTTACATGTGCCATTTCGGCGATTTTGTTGCCATGAGAAATGACCCGCCAGATTCTGACCTCCTTCGTGACCAAACTGTTGAAGAAATGTCTGCATAGATTACTCGGGATCACAATATCTCTATAGAAGTTGGTCTTTCTGCACCATGGATTTTGATCGATCGCACTATTCATATTGACTGAGTTTCCCCTTTGAGCAACGCTGACGACTTGCTCCGTGGAAGTATCAACGTCGAGGTTCCTATTGAAGGCGGTGCCACTGTAGTTGCATCTAATGCTCATGTTCATGTTGCTGATGCTGCTGAACTGGCAAACTTGTGTGATGAGTTTAATATTGGCCCCGGTGGTGGTGGTGCTGCTGCATGTATTTGTGTTGTTGTAGTTACTCTTATCATTGATGTTTTCATACTATTTTGTTCGGTTTTCATGTTCAGTTATATTTTCCCTCGTCATACTATTTGTAAAATTTTGTTCGTTGTTTACTGTACTTAGTTTTGATTGAACTCACTTATGATTTGAAGGAGATGTTGGTGAGGCATCTGAAGAAGCCAATCTTGTAGGGGGTGCGGGTGTTGCAACTGCTGAAGAAACCAATCCTGATTGGGAATATGGCGAGTGGTAGTTTGTTAATGGTTTCGAATAGTCATTTTGATGGTGCCATTTTTTTTTATTTAGTGTTGGCATAGACTTATCCTCTTCTATTATGCGTCATTTTATGAAAACTAGTTTCATAGATGCATTATTAAAGGATTTCTCCAAACAACCTCGTTGTTGAATATGGCAAGTGGTAGTTCGTTAATGATTTTGTTTGGTCACATGGATGGTGCAATTTTTGTTATTTTAGTGTTGCCATAGACATTTCCTTTTCTATTATGCGTCATTTTATGAAAACTAGTTTCCCAATATCACTCACTTTTTAAAAATGACAACTAGTTTCGCAATATCACTCACTTATTATTCATAGTTTTCAATATTCTTATGTTCCGTAGAATATGAATTTTCTGCTTGTAATAGTGACCATAGATACATTATAAATGATTTCTCCAAACAACCTATGCTCGATTCCCTGTTTCAATTTTAATAAATTTTAAAATTCATTCCGTTTTAATAAATTCTTAAAGTCAAGTAAGTTAAAAATTTAATGTTTTTATACATTACAAACTCTAATGTTTCAAAGTTGTTTTTATTTTTATTTTTAGAAATAGACGAAATGACATAATAACTATTGAAAACTCACACAAACAGAAGAATTGAAGTTTGAATCATGATTACATCTCGCAACATATCAGAGTTAGGTTTCGTGAATCAAATTTTTTTCTGAAGTTGATTATGACTGTTGTATTTGTGCATGTGGAAAATGACATTAGAAGTTTTGAAAGTAATAATCACTTATCACCTCTACTAAAAAAGTAAATCACTTATCTCAAAGTTAAAATTGTGATATTAAAAAATCTTTTAGTTTTTATTTTTAAAAATCACTACATCTTAAGGATGTGTTTGGATATTATAAAATGAACATGACAACGGAACAGAATGGAACAAAACAAAATAGAATAGAGTTCATTCTATTGTTTGAATATTTTATAATGGAATTGAACAAAATTACCACTCCATCGTTTGAAAATTGAACTAGTTATCTAGGCGGGCATTTGCATTATTGCGTGATATGTATAAAAAAAACCATTATATTATTGCATCAACTTATATTTTGAAATAACAGTGGTTATAATATGCATACATTTCTTTTTAGCTTTCATGATTGGTGGCAACATCCCTTGTCTTGTATGGATGTTTTGGTGTAATGTTGTTATTACTTCAGGCTACTCTGTTGCGGTGTTTTATTTTATGGCACTGACGACTTGACATTGTAATTGTTTTGGGAGTTTATCTTTGCACGCCTTGTGCGAGATGAAACACCTTTGTTAATGTTATATATTCCATTTTGGCTTGTTCAAAATAAAACATTGGTTGGTGGTGATTGTAATTCGTAATCTGAAAATAAATTCATAACATGTAAATGTACTCAACATTTGAAGATGCAAGGATTCAATAGTCACTTTCAACAAAACCTAACAACACTAATATTTATTGTTTTTAAAAAAGCATTATGTAGGGCCGATGATTTAACTTTTTAAAAAGAAAATAGCAAAAGTGAATTTTTTTATTGATTAAAATGACATTAATTGTCATTTTATAAATATCTTTGTGTGAGTAGAACTTAATTTCTTGAGTTACAAGACTAAACTCTTGTATTGAGCTAACACATCAAGTGACAAATAAATGTCTATTAGGTGTTAGATTAATGGTAAAAATTTGACCTAACTTTAAGAGATGGAATTTGACCTAACTGTAATGGATGGAATTTGACCTAGCTGTCTTTGTGCATGACACTCCACTCGTATATCATGTTTTCTTCGCTTAGTTATTCTTGGTGTGAATCCTATATTGTTGCTGGTGAGTGCATGGATTTGAAGGGAACACATATCTCATTGTGTTGGCTGAAGGAAATATTTGAGAATCATAACACCATAGCTTTAAATTTGGAAAGTATAGTTGGAAGGGAGGCTGAGAGAAATGACCACAAACTTATTGCATATGTGCTTACCTTCTTTATTTTGTAGGATGCAAAATCTTCTTAGACAAGATCAATAAATGTGTTGATGTGGTGTTTCTACAGCCCATACGGAACCCTAGTACACTCAATGAGTGGTCTTGGGTTGTTAATTGTTATGATACTAACATTCTATATCACTATTTGGCTAAGACTACTATTCTTCGATAGGGTAGATAGGTGGTTGTTCTACCCTTCTGCCGGTAATTATTTGTACTTTAATATGTATTTTGAATTTAATGAGTGATTGTGTTTGTAATATGTGTTTCTATTTGTGTTTGTTTTTCAGATTTGCATTATGGAGTATTTTATTTGTATATATTGTTATGATATCCACCTCAACTATTTCGTCGACATGCCACTTACTTCGCGAATCATTCATGAAAAAGACCATAAACTATCAGACAACTACATGACCTATTTTTATCGCCTAGAGGTCGACGACATGATCTTTAGCTCCAATAATGAACATCGTCAGACACGTATGTTCGATGAAATTTGTTGGAACTTCAGTTGGATAAAGTGTGGCCGTAAGATGGTTTATCACCACTTGTTAGAGTGGGTAATGAGGTAATATAGTCGTATGTAAACCATTACGAGACATCATTCCTCCGTATTGGATATTAATGTCTTCGATATAGACCATGCTTTCCAAAATTTTTTGCTACACGTTATACTTGAGGCAGAGCAGGGTCTATTTATGGAGACTCAATGGCAACATGTAGAAAGTTACATTTCATGGTTCTATGGGGCATCTCATCTGAAAGTAGTACCCCCAGTCGAGGGAGAACTACCTAGACCAACAAATGTAGAGGTCCTGATAGAGAAAGAGCATGCAAGAATGTTGTGGATACGTTCTAGGTAATCAGGAGAGTTAGGACTATTTGCTTGGATGAGATGAAAAATGATACTTCATATAACGACCTATTTGGTACTCTGAAGTGGATGCAAATGAAATGAAATCGGCCATTCAATATCTAGTCGCACTAAGGAGGGGCCGTTCCCATTTTATTTTTTTTTGCATTTTGATTTTTTGTTTTGTTTCATGTAGATGATGTATGATGGTATTGTAATAAAAATATGTTTTTGTTCCGGTGTAAATTTTTCATTCAAGCTAAGAAGAGTTACAAGACACATATATTTTTATTAAGACAAAGTGAATTGATTTTAAGCATAGAAAATGATATTATGTACATCTCTCTAGTAGTTTAAAGGAAATAAAGTACAAGACATCATCATAATGCTTACTAATCAATCATGATTGCCTCAAACCTTTCAGGTCAAATGATATACGATTCTCAGACACAATACTTATCATTCTAGTTCCTATTCATGTCTTCACATTTTGCAGCCCCTTAGTTTAGCTACTAGTATATCATTAGAGAATAGTTCTAAGAGAGTAAAAGTTATTCCCTCCTCCCAGATTACAATTCACTATAGAAGAAAAATAATGTTATCTCTCTCTCTATCTCTTTTATTTTTTCTAATAACATTTTGCTACAAAGAAATTACTTCCAATTATTTTTTAGTGCAAAGTACATTTCAAAAATAAAAATTGGAACACACTGCGTGTCAAAATACAGCTACCAACCAGCTTCCACATATGAAATTCATTCTTTTTTTTTTTAAAACAAAAACATATGAAATCCATTCTTAACGTTAAACCTTTGCCAAAAATTAAAAGGGAGGAAATTAATAAAATTGGATCATCATTATAAGCTTGCCTTTTATCATTTCTTCCTATATATATTTTTTATAAAGGAATTATAAATAATTCTTCCTATAGTTAATAAATAGTCACATATAGGAACCATATTATTACTTTAACACAAATAGGGAACAAAAATCCCAACAGGATAAGGAATTTGTATATAAAACGAAATTTATTGAATGAAGAATCGGAGCAAAATCATTTACTTTAACGTTGGACATGTTATATATGGGTTCCACAAAGGTTACAAATGATTATAGTTGGAGATCCTTCAAGGTTTTATATGTGGAACAAAGTGATTCCATCATATCATTCATTCCCTCTTGGTCTCTTTTAATTAATCTAGTTACTAAACTTGAAATGATTATCAGATTTTAGTCCTAACTAATCGCTAATCAATAATCTTTCACGGATATTAAATACCAATAAACGTGGTTATATTTATAATTGATATTAATTGAACATAATCAAGAAAACTTAAGACACAAATTAAAGGAAACCAGTTGAGAGGAGGACAAGAGAAGGCCATGCCAATAATTTGGGCACATGGAACTTTGCCTTCCAAATTAGAATATAATTTTTTAACCTTTGAATGACCACCTTTTTAAAAGGAAAAACCTACTTTACACTCCAAGAAATTTTCCCAATTACATTTCTTGTTGAGAAATATGGTAGATCCTATTACAAGAAATTTTTTATGACACTTGTTAACATTTTCCTTACTAAAATGTCTCGATTGGTTGATCCGATCAAATTTTCTAAAACATGTTTTACAAATATATATAAGCTATAGTAAAAGTACCATGCAATTTTATGTAGTAATTAATATCGACCATTGATTTTAGATTGGACGAATCATATTAGACAATAAAAATGATTTTAAACGAATTCGACCAAATCATATGATCAAGATTTTTAACTTGAGACATGGTTACTAGGGCCAACAGCTCAAACTAGAGTTATATACCTCAAAATTTCAGGGAGAACAACCTTAAAAGTGTGATTAATCTATTGATGTTCACCCAACTCAATTAGTCAAGATGTGATTTTTATATCCTCTCTAGCATAGGTTCATTTTTTGTACTCCCACGCGAAAAACACATAAGGAAATTATGGATTTGAGTAGATTATTATGGTATTTTTGAATTTTTTAGTTATAAAGAAAATTATTGATTTTAGTAAATTATGGTAGGTATAAATATTTTTAGATAAAAATGATACGGAATTAATACACCTAATAAGAAGATGGATATACCTAAGTTATTTCCTTTTAATCACACACCCTTATTTTATTCACATCCCTTCTGAAACATTTGAAGTTGGTCATCCTTTTTATAAATACCCTTAAGAAACCAAACGACAAACATCATAGCATTACAGTTCCCGGTGGAGTCAAAGGAAGAAAATGCACAACACACAAAGAGGTCAAGAACATAGCAGCTTTGTCATACAAATAAAAGCCACAAAAGAACAACAAAAAAAACCTTGTAATTTCAAGTTAAACTTCTCAACAATGAAAATCTTTCATCGTTTACGCAAGGTTCTTATGCGTTTTGTATTCTCTTCTTCTCATCATAGGTCATCAACAGATTCATCAAGGCACAGAAATTCTGAAAGGTTTGAACCACCAAAGACTTCATGCAGTTCATATTATTCTTCTTATTCTCATTATAATGAAGCCATTTCTGATTGCATTGAGTTTTTCAACAAAGAGGGTGTTTTGGATGGTCGAAAATCATCAGATGTTAATAATGTGTAACATTCTTTTTCATATGCTTCATTATGCATCTATGGATATCATATACTTTGAATGTAAATGTGAGCTATGATTCATTATTACGCCATGGATATCATTGTCATTAAATTTTTATTTTATTTGTTTTGATTATGCTTCCACCATTGTCACTATTTTAATGTGTTTTGATTATTGAGGGTGAAGAATAATATCAAGTTTTTTTTTTTTTTTTTTTTTTTTGTTTTTTTTTATTTTTTTTTTTTTTTTTTTTTTT
>Ga0099826_10001454_pt1 | contig 14226 bp, 9 predicted proteins | sample Mtrugardesep15_FD_76830 | JGI IMG/M metagenome (GOLD analysis project Ga0099826, IMG submission 76830) | Root nodule microbial communities of legume samples collected from California, USA - M. trunc garden sep15 | ecosystem: Host-associated > Plants > Roots > Nodule | place: USA: California... | reverse complement strand
TATATCGTAGATCTGTTTCTCCTCGATTTCGTTTTAAAAAGATTTTACTAAAATGAGGATTTTTTATTTTTGAAGGATACTAAAATAGGATTGATTTTACAAACTCAATTTACAAAATAAATTCGTTTATTAATTCATATGTATGTGTAGTTTGCAAACTTCAGTCCAATATGGGCAAAACTATTTTTGGGGTGTTCAAGTATAGGAAGTTTGTTCAGAGACTAGGTCCTTTTTTTTTTTCTTTCTTAAACCAAAAAAGACTAGGTCTTTTTGATATATATGATTAATATTGCAACTTCCCTGCATGACCTAGTATTATACATATATAAGTCAAGAATAAGACAAAAAAAATAGATGACATTTTTTTGATAGAAATGGCTTCCTACTAAAATTGATCTAGTCAAACCGGAATGGTTGTTCTAGAAGACCAAAAATGGAAATTGAATTAATTAACTGTGCTAAGTACGTGCTTCTAATATTATAAAGTACGTCATATAGCACATGTACATTGCTCATTTTCCCATTATTAGGGTTGACTACCCTCGCTATATATGACATTTTTAAATTATTAGAATTTTATACTATTTAATTTTGCTTATTCAAAGAATAAGAAAATTATAAGGTGTATTGGGTTGCATTTTTTGGATAAGAGAATAAGTTTTTTTTTGTTTTGACAAATGAATAAGAGAATAGTGGAAAGCAAGAGTAAAATTGCTTTATTTTTTTTGTTAACAAGAGTAAAATTGCTAGAAAACACTTTCTAGCATATTTTATTTTATTAGTAGGATTTATCTAGTGAAATTCATTTGAATTTTATTGTGTATGTGGAGGAGCATAGTTTGAGGTATAAGATGTTAGTAGCGGGGTATGGGGTTGAAAGAGAGTGAGGAACAGTGGTCGGTTAGGCTCAATTTGGTGAAGGCAGTTGGTAGGCGTTCGGTGAGGGGACATAATGACAGTGAGTAGGTGGTTTGATGATATTTTGGTGCAGGTGGTGGGTTATGGATCATAACGTTCTTTTGGTATAGGATGTGAATGGAGGGGGCGAGCTTTGTGCGATAGGTTCAGGAGACTGTTTGATTTGGTCAAAACAATGAAATTTTTTATTTTTAAGTGACGAACTCTTATAATAAGATTCTTCTTAGGGAGTCTTGTTCTTAGGTTTTTTTGAAAACCGTTTTTATTTTAACTAGAATGGTTAGTATGGTTCCTCCAAAAGCTGACACAGTGCACTTCAAGGTCAAGATTTGAAACACAAGAAACACAAAAATGTTTAATCTTTGTGCTGATACAATTCAGATTATATAAGTCAAAAATGTTCTTTCCATTATTTTTTGGCACAAGGAGGGTGTATAAAAATTATCAAGTCCAAGGCTTTCATCTTTTTAAAACTTGGCTTCATCTCAAGCCTTTTTATCAGTAACAATCTTCTCTTCAGGGTCAAGGTACTCAACAAGGAACAAATCATCATCTCCTATTATCTCATCACTCGCCGCACAACTTAGTACATTACAGGCAATCATCCTATGAACATATCTTTTATCCAATGACTTTGCATCTTCTCAACAATGTTGTCCCCAAAGTACAAAAGTGGGAGGTATTAGACAACCATCCTTCAAATATATCATCATAAAATACTTGTCATTCACATGTGCTATTCGGTATCTATGCGAAGTTGCAACACGTAAAGGGAAAAAGGTTTCCGATTATCCTTTATTGATGGGCAGTATAACCATTACATCCTCGTATCTCTGTGCAATGAGAAAACCAATATCCTCCATGATTATCTATTTATTTGGTGGTGTCGGCCAATACCATCATCGATCATAGTGTGTTTGACCTCGTTAAATCGATTCTCCGACGAAATCAATCAGAAATACCACTCACTATCTTCACATGTCAGATCTTTTAGAAGTTGATGACGAATAATATGATAATCATCAACATATCTGAACTGCACATAATCCACAATGACCATCACCAGCTACATCAATCACCTTTTTAATATATTCATGCATGAATAACGAGATTTTGTCTTTGTGTGGGATATGGACTTTAAACGGAGGTGTCTTAGGATTAGGAGACATATTACTTTTACGCACACTTTTCTTAGTTGAGAGTGATGACTTCAACTATGAAGCATGTGTATATTGACCATGAGAGTCAACATGCTCCCATAGTGAAGGTGATCGCTTTCTTGATCGTACAATATGTTTACCATTTTTTAATGCGCCTTTTGTATTGAACTTTCTTTGAGGTGGACACGTAAAGGTCGTCTTCGATAAAACAAACTGTAAAAACTACTCTTAAATCGGCACCTTCATGTTATAGTCAGCATCTTTGAACCGGACCTACATTGTATAATAATATGTTAGTTGAAATGCATGAAATTGCCTCGTATTTTTTTTTTGGTACAAAAATTGCCTCATGTTCTATTATTGGCCATTTTGGATTACATAATTTGAAATATTATGACCCAATTCATAATATATAATTTGAAAGGCCACATGTACCATATCCATGCATGCAAGTACGTTGCCATGGGGATGGAAATCCCCAGTTTAGATTATATAATCTTAAATGGTTATATACATTTTCGATCATATAATCTGAATCGTCCTGGTACCATTAAAGAATTGAAAAAATAGACAATTAACCATGCAATGTTCAAAATATCAAACCTGAAGCAAATCCCATTATGGTAGAAGAGATATATCTGCCTTTATATCTGTAGGGCCACCATCATACTCAAATCACAATCTCTTCTAGTGAGTGTGAGTTTCATCCAAACGCATGGGGTGTTGAGCTTGATCTTCTTGGCAATTGTAAATGCACATGGGAATCCGTATGTGATGAAAATTATGCAACCACATTTAGATTTATTTGTACCACGTCCAAGTGCTCGATCAGCCTGCCTTGCGAGAAAATGCCAAAGGTTCTTTGATATGTTTTTAACCAACTTAAAACATAGCATTTTCTCTTTAAACCTTTGTTCAAGCATGCTCATGCTCGCCTGGAACGACGCATGTATCTGAGTATGTTTTGACTCTAATATGTTGTGAACGGATGCCAATTCGTACATAAATCACCTATACTAGTATGCAAATACTTTTTCAAGTGACTATGAGAAGATTCGACTTTATTTATTGTTGTATTTCCAAGATGCATGACTCGGTAAGCCCAAAACTTCACCACTTTCTCCTTTACCGGTCTCAAAATTGTAGTTTCAACGTATTCCAAAAACATAAGAAACTTGCCATATACAATTTTGAATCGATTGGAATTATCAACAAACGCATGCTATGTATCAGAATTCACAATAGCCTCCCAAGAATCCATAACCGTATTCACTATATCTCTAGATTTGATCTCTTTACCATCATTGCCTTTGAAATCCTTAATTTTGGAATATGTCTTACATTTTGGTTTAACATTTTTTCCAATGTGATAATCACCCAGCATAGTAGTAACATTCGGGAAAACAATATCCACAACATTCATCAAGCATTGTCCCAGTCATTGACAATGACTTTGGGTGAAATATCTCCAAATTTCAACGTATCACAAAACCTATCTAGAGCCAAGTGACGTTATCTTCCTTCTCAAACATCATCTACATAAATGTAATAGAGAAGGTCAATTCGGTAGAAGTGACACAAACAAACGCAAAAAATGAAAGACGGTGTTTATTGGTCTCATAAGTGGAATCCAACAAAAGCACATTATGAAACGTGTTAACAACTTTATGAAATCCAGATGCTCCCAAAAAATATTTTTGACTTCGTTCGAATAAGCGTACAGAAAAATGATACACATGCCTTTTCTCAATTAGATCTTATCATTCTAAAGATCAATACCCTGCTCAAGAAACTCTATTATAGAATCGAAGGAAATTAGATTGAATTGGGAGACAACATTGTTGCTCTAGTTTCTATCATGAACCATCTTAGACTCTTATTAATAATATTTTATTCTTGCGACGGATTCACGATTAAATCTTATCATTCAATAGGTCAATACTCAGCTTAAAAAAACTCTTATTGAATCAAAGTAAATTTTATGATAAATAAGAAACAAACAAATAAAGAACAAATTGTGTTATTTGAACAATCATTTCAATGACAACTTCTGAGACAATCATTGATTTACAAAGAGAATGATGTATTGTCATAAAAACCAAAACAATAGTGAGAGAAAGTAAAAATATAATGTGAATATATGAGAGAGAAAATTGTCATAAAAATTATTAAAAATAGTTATACAAATATCATTTCTCATTAAAAAAATACACTTAAAAATGAATGCCAAATAAGACAATTTGGATATGATGTAAAAGAAAAAAGAAGCAAGATAAAGACACGAATGACTAAAAATTTAGAAGAAAAAAAAGAAGAGAAATTTGGTATAGAAGGACCAATTGATCTATACTTTAAGAAGGCCTATGAGTTTGAGCTAAAAATAAAAAAAAGACGGTTATGAGTAATTATAAATAATTTTTTGAGAGGAACACTATTAAAAACATTTGGTCTTTATTTGAGTTTTGGAAGGGAGAATGTGAATTAATTTTCTTTTTTAAATTACGGACATTAAACCATGTTTAAAAAATTAGTTTTTGCTTTTGTTTTATTATAATCTTTTAGCTTTTTCAAAAAGCAAAATTTTAAAAAATAAATTAAGTGTAATTAAAGTATTATATAACCATCATATTTATAAAAAAATTTAAACATTAAAAATATATCAAAATATTTACTTAGTTCTTGCATGCAAAATCTAACTCGTAAACAAAGTCTATGGAACACAAAATTATGTTTAATTTGTATGTTATGTTACTCAAATATGTTTTCTCATATTAAAAAGGTTAATTTGCGTTGGACCAAAAAAATGAGTTAATTTGCTCATAAATTTGTTTTCATTGAATATGCCAGCCTCTCTCATTGGTTGAGGAATGTCAAGTCTGTCGCTCAATCTCTTGGATCAGAAATATTGAGAATAATATATGTAAGGTTTGAGGTTTAAATCCGGCCACCATCAAAAAAGAATAGTGAGGATAAATATCTAATAAATCAAGCAAACTTTAATTATTAAATTAGGTGAAAAAACTAAAAATGTTATATTTGTCTATACAAGTTATAATGGAGTATTTTTTATTTCTCTAAATATATCAATTTTTTTTACTACTATTAGTTCCTCTAAAAGTTTCTTTCATACTTTGACTCTTCTAAATTTTTTGTTACTATTTTAAGTATATACTTTTGAACAAAAATCCATTTAACATATTCCAAGTAACTCTTTTAGTGATGTGTCATGGTTATTCTCTAAATTGCTTTTTTGTGCACCTAGAGTTATGGGGATTTTCTGTCAAAGAAAAGAGTTATGTGGATTTGGTCATTTATGTCCCTAGATTGTTGAAACTCGAAAGCAATGACCTGTGTAGGGCCATTTAGTTTGACTTAGCAGCCGTTTTATACTATGTTCATTTTTTGGCTTGCAAGAGAGAGAAGAGTGTTCAAGCAAGCAACGAACAAGTTTTTTGTGTATTAATCATTCTGATTTTAGAAAGATAGAAAACTTTAGTAATTTAGAGTTCGATAAAAAATAATTACTTTGATCAAAATAGTACCAAAAGTTATGGTGCACTACTTTTAACAATGAGTTACTCCCTCTCATCTTTAAAGTCTTGTTATGAATCTAGTTTTTTTAAGAACATTGTGATTCTTGAGAAATTGGCGGAGATGATAATATTCTCCTATTGAAAACAGTTTTTTTGGTAAGACGTCCGGTCATCCATATACATATTATGAGTGGGTAATGAAAACAGGTTTGATTCAATACAGAATTGGAGAGTTGACTTGGGAGGATTGATTCGTGTTCGGTTTAGTCGATTGTCCGGTTATTGTATCACTATTTGGTCGAACCTGCTATCGGTTATATCTTGCACGGATAGGCTCGAGGCCGTTGTCTGTTTGGCGCAGTGGCAAAGCCAGAATTATTATAAAGCCTGGGCAAAAAAAAAAATTCAAACACATTTATAGGTGTTTACATAAGAAATTGCAAGCAAATAATCAAAAAAATCTAAAGAAATTGCCAAATTTGTAAGAATTTATATAAGAAATTCATAGAGATTTACACAAAAAAAATTACAAAAATTTTGGCTCGGAGTCGCCGGGCCATAGAACCGCCCCCTGGTTTGGCGCATGTACGACTGATTCCTCTATGTATGTTTTATTTTTTGTTTGGTTCTCAAATACTTGTACTCTTTATACTTTTGTGTTTTAGATATCTTTTATAATATTTTTGCCATAAAAAAAATGCTCAACATGCCAAGACTCTTTTTTTTGAGGGAAAATATGCCAAGACTCTTAACAACCAAGAAGTTTCCTACATAATTTGCTCTCTCATTTTCTCTATGCCAGCCAAACTTTTACATCATACATATTCATTCGTCGAAGTCCAAGTGAATAATTGTTGATAATCCAACAAAACACTTCTTTAGGATTTGCTTTTGTTACGGCTTAGGTAAAAGTGGTGATACTGACCAATCCAAACCTGTCCTTCAAAAAAAACTAAGACGTATTTAAAAAGTTATACATTCTAACATTTTTTTTTGGTTAAAAATACATTTTTTTTATACATGTAAAATATGGAATAATCTTCCCTAAATTATACCCGCCCAGCTCAAAAGTAAGATTACCGAAGAAGCAATCACCTTAGGCTTGAAAAGAATACTGAAGTCTCATATTTCAACTTTTTTTTATTAGGTCAACATATTTCACCATTTTAAAAATAAAAATTAGTAAAATTTTCTAAAATCTAACGGTCTCAACAAAGATTGAATCAATTAATTTACCATCAATTGAAAAATAAATATTAAACAAAATCGATTTTATTAATTTCATAAAGTAACTTATATTCAAAATGTTTGAAAAATATTTTTTTAACAAACCAAAATTTGAAAGATAAAATTTAAGCAAAATTGTATATTTTATTTAATACACTATTGTGGACTTTCAAAAGTCTCATTTTAAGTTCTTGTAAGCATAACTCACAATTAGTTTTTTTTTTTTATATATAGGAAAACTCTCAATTAATATGGACAATACACTGTAATATGTAGGGTTGAAGTATGAAACTCATATTTCTCGTTTATTCACCTTAAGGCTATGTTTGAGAGTTTTGAGGGGATGTGAGGGGAGGGTTTGTAACAAAATGAAGGAAGAAGTGGAAAGAATGGAGAGTTTTGGGATGTGAGGACTTTAAAGGGTTTAATTTTTTTCATAATATAAAATTATCTTAATTTAGAGAACTAAAACATTGTGTTGGATGAGGAGTTTGGAGGGTTTGGGTGAATTTTCTAGATCTAATTTATGTAGTTATAATACTTTCAAAATTGAAAATATATTAACGGTGGCTGGTGCTATATCTCGCGAGAAAATTTCTCACGAACTCATCACGACAGAAAAACATCAATGGTAACAAAAAAAAATAGTCTCCACTTACCATACACATCAGTTAACAAAAATTAAGGAATTGGTTTTCTAGTGGGTCGTGAAGCACCCGTGAAGCTTGTATTCGCTTTAACAAACATTTTCTATATACTAATCAAAAGTGTTAATTTATCATTCTCTACAAGCACACTTTAAAAAAGTTTAAAGATTTTTCTCTTTTTTTTTCCTCCAAACTCTCAAAAGAGTCTAAACGATGAATTTTTAACGATTAAACTATTTAAGAGAGAAAAAAAATCTCATCTTAAAATTAGCTTTAAGTCTCCATATGTGTTAGGTAGACATTATACCCTAAAAAGAAGCACAAAAATGGATGGGAATTAAAACATTGCCTTTTACTGTTGCCTCAGTTAATGTGGTAAGAGAAATCTGCAAGTACGAGAGACATTTGTTTTTTCTAAAAGAGAGATTATTTTTAATTGATTATAAAGGACGAAAAAGATCACGAGTCTTATGGAATTTGCCTAACAATATGGACTGGCCTACCAAGAATGTCAAACTTTTCGGCATAAGCTTGTCGAGATTGGAAATTGAATCAATCTGTCATTGTTTAATTCACTTGTTTGTTTTATTTATTTATATTATTTTGAAGAAGTATTTACTTATTTATTACATTAGATTAATAAAAAAAATTACATGAGAATGATCAACTCACATCATACATTTTAGAACTTATATGGTGTGAAATATTATTTGACTCGAGGAATTAGTCTCTACAATTACATTCATATGATAATCGATTAAAAAACAAATCACATGAGAATGATCAATTCACATCACACACTTCACAAACCAAAGAGTTGATAGAAAATAAAATAAAATTTAAGTATATGTTGTAGGCTTTGTGATAGATTGTTTGTGTTTTTTCATCTAAACTAAATGAGAATCGCTCTTCTCTCATATGTTTTTGCTCATTTCTGTCGAAAAATACGCATGCGTAAGTTAACTCGTACTGAGAATACATATACATGAGTTAACTCACGCTCGATTATTTTAACGAAATGAACAAAAACAGATGGGAGAAGAGTAATACTCAAACTTAAGGGTCATGAGATTGAATTCTGACCTTAGAATGCAATAAACATGAAAACACTTAAGTGAGTATTTTCTTATATTATGGTCCTACTGGATTTAAGGAATTAATTAGTCTATGCATGAAGAACATACTTATTTACAACCACAAAATATCTAATCCTAATTGTACTTTGTCCAGAAAAGATAGGTGTAGTACAAAGAGCTCAACTTTCACATGCCTAATATTTGCGAGGCTTAAACCGGCCGTGACGGTGACATAATTAAAGCCTAAGTTTATAGGACCCTGCAAAGCCAGCATATCTCAAAATTTCAAAGCAAATAAGGATTCTCACTATAAGTTGTCACCTACTGTTGCATATGACCAACAATGTGACACCTAATACTTTACATTGTTAATGTTCCTATAGTCAAGCCGGCCAATTAACTTTATCTTATTACTTTTCCCTAATTTCTTGGTTAATTTATTGTATTTGATATGATAAAATACTTCATAACTTACCAACAGATGTGTCTTGACCAATTGACATTTGACACATTCTATGAAAGTAGCACATGGAAGTATTTGGAAGATAAATAAATACATTAAGGTTTGCTAAAGTTATGGCATCATGAAATATTTTAATTTGTTTTGTGTCTTCAAGGTTATATTACATGGTTCTTGAGATATATAAGTTTCTTACACCCCTGACTCACTCATGTGTAGTTAAGTAAAAGCCCTAACTATATACAAATTAATAATGAGTAAAAATTCTAAATGGTTACTTAAATTTTACACTTGAATCAATCAAGTGTCTCACTTTACATATATTACAAATTGGATTAAACTTTGATCAAGATAGTCTCTGAATTAAATCAGTTTTTAGCATTGCCTAAAATACTATAGACTAATTGTTTGGTTTGAGGTCGACTATTTTTTCTCACCTTTCGATACAATTTCACCGTAGAAAAGTTGAAGTAAGAAATAACGGCTTTTATCAAACGTACGTTTTTTCATGTTTCAACTTAGAAACAAACATAACATAAGTTTATTTTATTGATGTCTAATAATGCACAAGATCAATTTAAAAGTAGGGACTGATTTGATTCAAGTGTCACATTTCATTTTATATACTTACTCAATTAATAATAAACTTATAGCTACAGCATCATTTCAAAAGTTGCTTGTGGGAGCTAAATTTGATCCAAGAAATGAAAGAGTTAACTAAGAAATTATATCTCTCCATTATTATGACATGAAGACATACTACCTAGAAGGATAGCAATTGGTCTTTTTTCCCTTTTGTAAGGTTATTGTTCTATTTACATGAATTGAAGCTTGAAATTGACTCATGTAAGAATAAGGTGCTTGATTATGAAGATTTGTTTTTACTTTTTGGTTTCTTTAGAGATAAACAAACACAAGACATATTTTCCTATTGTAAGCAAATGGGTTGATTCCATTAATAATGTCATTGATTGATGATGAATTTGAAACTAGTAACATGAATTCTCCAATCATATGTCTCCAACACTAGAGTTGAGGAACCAAAAAATAAATAAAGGGTCATTTTCAGAAATATAGATCATGACTTGACTTTAGTATTGGTCTCTTTTGTTGATGAAGATGTCTCATATATAGTTTGGTATTGCGCTTTGTCATCTTATTCATTGCTAGTCATTCATCAATGCTTACTCATTTCCCACTTGAAGGTGGACATGGTATCTCACTTTCTCCCTCAAATCCATTTTATAGCTTCTTGACACTTAAACTTTCACTGATTTTAGTATCTCATCAACCCTTTTTGGATACTTATTTCTTGATAAAAGAAAAGTGTATTTTTTGTTCTCTAATCATCATTAAAGAACTTCTTTGATTTCATAGTTACCATAAACTCTTTCATTTATTGTGCTTACTTCAAAAAAAAATTGTGGTAAACTATTGTCGTCGTAGGTTTTTCAAACATACTACTGATTTCTAGTATAAATGAAAGTTCATTCTTTAGATACATCATTTATTTAATGAAACTAAATAGAGACTGGAACATTTGTCAACGAAATTAAAAAAGTAAAAAAAATTGTAATCTCTCGTCATTTATCAAAAGAGAAAAACACATAATATATTTAAATCAAGTGAATTTGAATATTTATATATCATCATTTATCTTTCGTGTGTAAAGAGAATCCATTCTCGCAATTGAGAGAGTAAGGTTATGTCAACAAATATATTTTTGGATGGTATTATTTACTTTCCACGCCACTTAATTTTTCCCTATAATGAGAATTTAATGAATTTGACTACAATCATAACCAGTACGTTTCTTATTTGTCACTCAAGATAGTAATAAATTCATAATTTTGCATAACAGATGAGTTTTAAAAGGAATTCCACAATCCAAATAATAATGATTATTTATACATTTAAAGGGTAATAAAACAATTCTTAAAAACAGTGACTTTGTCTTATTGGCATTTGGTCCCCCACCTCACTCTTTTTTTAATGTAAAAAAATACAAATATAATTCAGAATTTGATTCCCCTTTCATTTTGGCAAATTTTATGGTACACCCAAGAATTTGAGTGTATTGGTACACCAAAGTCTTAAAATATTTCTTTGTTTGCTTTTACAAGATTTTTTTAAAGTGTGGAAAGAACAATTTAAACCACTTACTCAAGTGGAGAGTGGACATCAAATTACACGTTGCCAATCAGAAAGCTTTGGAGAATGAAAGTCATGGAATCCCATAAGTGCAGCCTTCTGCATCTGTTTGAAGAACGGAACTGATTCACATGAGAAATTAATTAAGGTGCAAATGCTGATTAAATAAACTTAAATTAATACTAACATTATTATATAATTAATGACTGGAGGAAGATTTATGGATTAAATCTAAAGACACATTGAAAATAATGGACGGTTGAAACTACAAAACTTGTCATAAAAGCATCTATTTGGAAGGCAAGATACTTCAAAAAAAAATTGAATATTAGAATTGTGTCAAACAGAACTAAGGAATTCAACTCAAATGGTTAATGAACTTCACAAAGGACGAATCGTTTAGGAGAATCCGAGTTTGATTCCTATGTGAAACAACTCTTTGTCAGGTTATCCTTACGAACTCTAGATTACCATAACTCATTTCCTTGAGAACCAGAGGGTTAACATCAACAAGAGAAAAAAGAATCGTGTCTAACAGTAAAGACTAGATCATGTAACATGACGAATCACGGTTTAAATCTCTTTTATGAGGAGCGTCCACATTTAGTTTTCAACGACTCACCCATCGAACATATTGCCTCGAGCCTGAGGAAGCCTACGAGTTTCATGTTATTAAAGAGAAAAATAAAAGGATCTATCATATAAATTAACTAGAAATCTAATGGAATTGTTTTTAAAAAAACGTTAACAAGTGTCCGTAGGACATTGTTTAAGCAATTAAAGATGGTAACTTTTACATAAAAAATTGTTTAATTAAGACTTTTACATGTATATATTTTCAAGACAAAGTTTCTTTTTGTGAATTTCTTAAAAAATGCTATTAGAATAATTGTTAGCATAACCTCCGTTTTTAAGCATAATTTTTCCTTATATAATGTTATATCATATTTTAATGATGAACATGAAAAAGTCCTTATAGAATTTTACCCACTGATTACAGTGCCATAAGTGCATGCATCTCCTCCAATATGGGCTGCAACTAGCTTTTATTTATCTAACTAAAATATGGTTCTCCAAGAGGAGACAACAAGGATAGCAAGTCAATAACATACTCCCACCGTCCCAAATTGTATGACGTTTTGGGCATTTCACACATATTAAGAAATGCAATTAATATTGTGTGGAAAAAAGATATTATGAGTTGTTTTACAAAATTGTCTTTAATAAATAATATAAGAAAGATAAATGAAAAAATTGAAAGAAGAGAGAGTAATAAATAGTTAAGGTTATAATAGAAAAAATAACATTAATGTTGCATTGGTATTGTAAAGCGACATACAATTTGGGACAATTTCTTTTCCCTAAAACGACATACAATTTGGAACGGAGGAAGTATTCTATTAAAGCTACTTCTGCGGCGGAACACTTTAATCCACCATGGTATTTCAAAGTAAAAAACTGTTCAAAATTGCAATGGTGATCAATGTCACCTTCTAAAAATAGAAGTTTACTATCCTAACCAAATATGAGTGCTTTAAAACTCAATTAATATTTGTTTTTCGTTTTTGTCGAACCAACATCGATCAGGTCATCCCTCGTGAAGATGATGAGCATCGTGATCTTCTAATTTTGACTACATTCATAATAAACCATCTATTAAGGTGGTCTACGGTAAAATCCATCAATCTTTTGACATGATATATGATTGTTCTTTATGAAGAAAAAAAAAATTCAATTGTACCATATGTTTGAAGAGTTAATCTGAGTACAGAATGAATATATTTGTTCCATTCTTGAGAATACCTTGTCTGTTCATTTAATGCAAATGGTTTGAGTAAGTGATTTCTATCAAAAGTCTCATCCATCTAATATGTGAGAATATATATATACAAGTTAGGATTACATCTCAATTTAAGCACACTTTAATATTCTTCTGACGTTTGTAAAAAAATAATATTCTTATGACGTAATATTGTTGCACTATACTAATACTAGTACTGTATTTTCCATAATTATACACTTTTTTATTTGCTAATATTCTTAAATTATATACTGAATATATACCTCTCCTTCATTTTGAATTTTCTTAAATTTCTGTTATAATTAATCTACAAAAAATCAAAACTTTAAATTAAAAGTTTGTGACCACTTAATCATGATAAAATTAATCTAATTAACCTGCCAAATTTTATTCAGATCAAAGTAAAAAGAGTGTATACTATCTGAACTATGAATCATCTGAAGAAAAAAAAAACTATGCATAATTGAAACCAGTTATTACTACATACAGGATCAGCCACTGAAGTAGAATATTTACTGTTTACAAAGAAAATAAGATATTAGAGGACTTGCCAATTACATTAAATCGCACTAAAACTGTCTCCAAATATCATCAACTCGTGACTCATAAATTGAGATAAGATTTGTTTAAATTCCTGTCTTGGAAGCCTATACACAACCAAAATCAAAACTTTGACTCTCTTCTTGCTTGAAGAGTTTGCTTACGACGATCAATTTTTTTTGTCTGAATTCCACGCCTTAAAAAATACTCCTACTTGACCAAGAAAAAAAAATTATTCACTAATGTGATTCCAATCGTTGAATAAAGATTAAAGGATTGCGATTTATTAAATGATCGAGATTCTTACAAATGCATTAATCTCAAATTTAGTCATTGTTTTTTTCTTAGTTGTTGAATATTTGAGTTATAACAATTCGACCGTCCATCCCGCCCTAGTTCAACATGTCGAACTAGAAAACCGAATCGGACTAGACCAGCCCATAGTTTTATCAAGCCTGACCAAATTCAATCTAAAACACACATGGTCAAGTTTCGACGTGGCCAAGCAAGTTCGACCAAGTCGGGTCTAAATGAGTTGTTTTTTCGTCTGAAATCGAGGAGTCGGCCTAAAAGACGAGTTGAGATTTTTGTCATCCTTATTTATTAATTTTGTTAAGTCTAACCCTAATTTTTTCCCTCCATAATGCTTTTTAGGTTTGTAACAAATCTATCCTAAAATTTTGCCTCTCAAAATGCATCAAATATGTTTTTAT
>Ga0099826_10001453_pt1 | contig 14229 bp, 6 predicted proteins | sample Mtrugardesep15_FD_76830 | JGI IMG/M metagenome (GOLD analysis project Ga0099826, IMG submission 76830) | Root nodule microbial communities of legume samples collected from California, USA - M. trunc garden sep15 | ecosystem: Host-associated > Plants > Roots > Nodule | place: USA: California... | reverse complement strand
GGGGGGGGGGTTAACACATCTGCATGTTTAAATTTAACACAACTTGAAGTCTTAGCACTGTGGAAAGCTTTATACAAGTTTTAGAGAAACTATGACTTGCACAATTAAATAGTTATTATTCGTATTTTTATCAACTGTAATAGAAGTGATTCAGATTCCGAGCCTTTTGTGGTTCTGAGTTCTGTTGTGCATTGAGGAGTTTGCAGTCGAAACTAATGGTTTAAAAGTAATTCAGCGAGCAGTATTAAGGTTTTAGAAGTCTCTGCTGCGGTTAAGGCCTTATTATTAAAATGTGATTCTATACAATATATCAAGCAGGTTAGTATACATTCTTCTTCCTTCTACTTCATGGCAGTATCGTTTAAATAGTTGACATAATGGCCATGTTGGTTGTTGGTTTTCATGACTGATTCTATCTTTTTTGTTTGTATCTTTGGTTTCATTGGTTTGAAAGGGATCAGGTCTAATTGTGAAGCTCTTTGGTCTTTACTTAGTGTTTGTGGACTTTATCGCGCTTATTTCATGTTAAGTTTAAAGGAAAATTACACTTACTTCCCTAAAGATATGTCAAAATGTCACTCACACCCTCTCTAGTTTTCTAAGAGCACTCACCTCCCCTCATTTTAACATTGTGAAGTTTCCGTTTGAGAAATAGCAAAGTAGATGGATGCTCTTGCTGCTCTTCATGAATAACAGAGTCTGTGAACTTAATTTAGTACCATTGGTGATGTCTTTTAATTTATATGACAAAAAAGTGCTTTCGTTTTTTATTTTTCTTTTGATGCAGAAAGTGCTTTTGTTGGTGACTTTCGATAACATATCTCAGTTTCATTGATAATGGCTTTCAAATAATACCTTACTAGTTGATGGTACTTTTGTCACTATGTCATATATTAGTTGCAGCCACATTGATATTCACAATTTCACATTACTTACAGGGGTAAATGTTAGAGATGCAAAAGAGTTTTTTCTCCACACAATCATCAATTGTTTTTGCTTGTTTTCATGATTTTCGATTCAGCTGTTGTGTTCGAACATGTTATGTTTTGATGATAAAATCGTAGCACAATGCATATTGATAAATGTCTGATTGGCTTTGGGTGTTAACAAGTCTCTGTCAAAAAAAAAGTCACAAAGGAGCAATTTTGAGTGAAAGTGGGGGAGTTAACAGATTATTAACAGTGTAAGTTGTAACGCAGGCGTGTGTCAATTTAAAAGAAAAATAAGGGAGGTTAGTGTTTACTTAAAAATTAAAGGGGGGGTTGTGCTATTTAGAAAGACCTTAGGGGAGGTCAGTGCAATTTTCCCTAAGTTTAATACATGAGTGGAAAATATGGTATGGTGATGAATGAGTGTTATAAAATATACCTTGATATAATGGAAACGACATAATGCCTATTGTTCCCTAAGTTTAATACATCTTGAACACCAGAATGCCTATTGTTCTAGAGTACATTCATATACTAGGAACGAAAAACAGACACTTTTCGGGAATCATGGAGATAATATTTGGAGAACCAGTTTTCAAATCAGTGTTGAGTAGGTTTAACGATATTCCGTATCGAATTGGGTCTGTGTTTTGAGTTTTGTTCTTTTTACCCTAATCATACAGTCATTTCTTTTCATTAAATGTACATGCCTTTATTTTTGTTGGATACCAATAATAAGGAAGTTATTTGTGTGGGGTTGGAGGCTTGTCAAGAAAAACTTTTTGTCCTGTCAAAAATTATATGGCAGAATTGACAATATTATTATGAGAATAAAGGAGAAGCAAATGTAGTGTAATAGTGGCAGAATGTTTGTGAATTTGTCCATAAAAGTTACGTTGGTAGACAGTCTATAGCTATGTTCATACGGGTTTGCGTTTGTCTATAATAGTTGCATTGTGACATAATTTGTCTTGAATTGCATTAAAGTATGAGGGAAAGATCCATTTTGGAATTTGTACAGCAGACAAAGTTCACTGTCGGTAGAAGACATGCATGATTTGTCTTTGTATGATCCTTTATCATCCCTGCACTTTTTATCTTGCATTCTGATTCTCATTTGTTGTAACCTGCTGTAATATTTATATTTTTTTGTGAAGTTTTCGAGGAACATCTTTTCCTTTTATTACCACCATGTGTATGTTTTGTCCATGATACAAGTTAATGTTGTAGTTGTCCTTTGCTTGGATGCAATCGCCTTTTCCTGAATGCACATGACTAAGGTGACTGACTATATATGATGATGGATGAGAGAATGATTCATTTTGGAGTATGGAAAGCAGACAAAGTTCACTGCTGGTGTGTATTCTGTTTGATTGGATTGTGAAGACATTATGGATAGAAGTAGAGTGTTTGCTTTTGTTTCTTCATGTAGCATTGTGGATGCCAATTGCTAAACAAACGATTTCGATGTATGATTGTTTTGTCAATCTGACATAGTGATAAAGACCTTGTTTATCAAATAAAGGCCCTGGTGAAGTTGTTATATAAAGCAGGTTTCTTTTTCATTTTGCTAATATATTGACTTTCCATATCTGTATGTACTATAGTTTTAAGATAGTGAAGATGGAGTTGGAAACAACAACAAAAACTTGCGTTGTTAGGATTTGGTTATAAAGAACATTGGGGTCCTAAATTATCGTGGATGATAAATTACTAATCTATTGTTTGTAAATGGTGAAATGGAAGTGGACACACATATTAGAATAACTTCCAATTTTAGGTTTTTGTTGTCTTTCACATTAAATTGTACAAGAAAATAATGTTGGCCAAATCACAATATGAGAAGGAACCAGAAGGGATTAATTATTTTTTTAAGTAATAATAATGAACAAGGTCATTAAAGCTGGAAATGAATAAATTGCAGACTGTTACTATATGTATATAACACATATCACTGAAATGATATTGTTATTTGTAAAACAACAGATTTGCATTAAACTATCTGTTCTAGCATGGAGCCTATAATATCTTTTTTTTGGGTAGAAAGCTTATAATATCTTTTAACTAATTAAGAATTGAATACTTCAAACATTCATATTTGATTCTCGTAAAATAGGTTCGATAAGAAATAGCTTATCTGGAAAAATAAGCTCATTTCCAAATGAAATTAATAAACATATTATTATTTTCTGCTTAAAATGAATGAATTTAGAGAGAAAGAGGAAGAAAGAGTGAGAATGTTCTAAAGTAAATAATCAAGGTTATGTTAACTTGTGTCTTAAGCAAGTGTTAAACAACTTAATAGAAATATTTAGGTTAAATACCACTTTTTGTCGTTTAAGTTTGACAAAAATACCGAATTAATCCTTTAAGGTTTATAAGTTTTAAATTGGTCTTTAAGTTGTTAATTTAATGCATTGTTACCCTTTTTAGGACCTATTTGAAACATTTTTTTAGAGGACCTTAAAAAATCTAATTTTTTTTATTTTATCGAAATTTCGAAATAGTCCTAACTATGAACTTCTCTAGTCGAAGTAGTCTCTCTTATTAAAATGTTTCATTAATATTAGCATATCAATCATTCAATACACTTACTTATTGTCATATCAATGATCATCATTCCAATGTGAAAAACAGTATTGTGAGTATTGAACGATTATTTTAGCGTCATAAACTATTTTGACTAATAGAGTATGCAATCGATGACTATTTTAAAATTTTGATATAATGAGAAAGAGTTGTGTTATTTGAACATCTTTAATATGACAACCCTTTGTGACAACCAAAATTTTACAAAAAAAATGAGTGATTGGCACAAAAACCAAAGTAATAGAGGGAGAAAATAAAAACATAATATGAGTATGAGAGAGAAAATTGTCACAAAAATTGTCAAAAATAGTTGTTCAAATGGTTGACATTCCAGCAAAAATGAAGAGTGTTTCTTCTTATTCCCTCTCCCGCGTTCTGACTTGTGACTTTCGAAGCTCAAAATCTCAAACGCTAAACATTTCCACACTCACACAAACTCATCGATGGGAAATCACTACGAAGATTTCACTCACGATGTATTTCTGAGTTTCAGAGGAGGAACACGCTACTCCTTCACGGATCATCTCTATCATTCACTTGGAACTTCACTTCTAAAAGCAATTGAAGCTTCTAGAATCTCAATCGTTGTGCTCTGCAAAGACTACGCTTCTTCAAGTTGGTGCCTTGACGAATTAGTTAAGATCGTTGACAGTTATTATGAAAATACAACTTGGTAGCTTATCCTTTATCAGTTAACTAATTTGGTATTCACTATATGTTCATCTACTATGAACTAACTTATTAGCTATCAGCTACATGTTACCAAACATAGTTTAATGATTAGATATTCAATGTTTTTTCTAAAACTAAACTCCCATTTCTCATTATAAGTGTCTTTTCAACTTCTTTTTTTATGAACTAAGTGTCGTTAACTAATGCATACTTTTTTTTTTAATAACAATAATAATTAGTTGTTAGATTAATATTTACTCAGTCCAGGGTCTAAACCCAGGACATCCAACTCTTTATCCCTTGGCTCAAACGAGTTGAGCTACCCAACCCCCCACTAGTGCATACTTATTAAGAAAATCATCACTTATGTATGTTGATTTTTATAGTAAAACAACGTATTAAAATTAAAATGGTGATAATAATGACATTTGTTAAAGGTAGTATTGAATTAGTTAGGTAAAACGTTTGATTAAATGGGAGTACTATTAGGGAAAAAAAATTAACAAATGTTGTTTTGATATTGTAAAGTGATAAATAATTTGAGCAAAAGTATCCATTTGGGGTTGGCCTAGTGGTTGGTTTGGGATCTTAGAGTTTGCTCCTCTCAAGGTTTCAGGTTCAATTTTTGATTCCCCCTGCTGCCAATTTTGGTGGGCAAGTCCATAGTGAGCTTTGTTCTAGGGTCCCTACAAGTGGGCGGTGGGATTAGTCCCCTTGGATTAGTCGGTTCTTGGATCGGATACCGAGTTTTTAAAAAAAAAATGAGCAAAAGTCTACAAGAATAGAAGAATGGCTGATTGATGTACATACTTGTAATTATCACCTCTCTCAATATGCTGGTTTGATGGTAGTTTAGCTAGAGGTAGTTATTCTATTAAGCTGAATTGCTATACATATATATAGGACCAATGCTTGTAAACTAGCATCTCTCTTGTATTCCGTATTTTTTTTTGAGTTGAGAAATCAATTGCATTGAATCATTTTCTCCTCACTCTCTTTTGATTTCTCATTCTTCATATTGTATTTCAATGCAGCTATGAATCTGAGTTTATTGAGAAGATTGTTAAAGACATCTCAGCTAAACTACCTCCTATGCCTTTGCAGATCAAACACCTAGTTGGACTCGATTCTCGTTTCGAACACGTGAAATCTCTTACTGACATTGATTCTGTTGATGATGTTTGCATGTTGGGAATTTATGGTGGTGGTGGAATAGGAAAAACCACATTTGCCTGGGAAATATACAACAAGATCAGACTTCAATTTGAAGCTGCAAGTTTTCTTCATAAAGTTAGAGAAAAATCAAATGAAAGCAGTAGGGGACTGGAAGGTCTCCAAAGGACACTTCTGTCTGAGATGGGTGTGGAGACACAAACCATGATGGGAAGCACATTTAGAGGAAGCTCTGAAATAAAACGCAAGCTTGCCCGCAAAAGAGTTCTTCTGATACTGGATGATGTTGATTCAGTAAAACAATTGGAATCATTAGCTGGAGGACATGATTGGTTTGGTTCTGGTAGCATAGTCATTGTAACAACAAGAGATATCGATGTTCTACATAAGCATGATGTTAAAATCAAAACAGAAGAGCCAAATCATCATGAATCCACTGAACTCTTTTGTTGGTATGCCTTTAATATGAGCACGCATGTAGAAAACTTTGAAAAAGTCTCTTCTCATGCAATAAGTTATGCAAAGGGTATTCCATTGGCTTTAAAAGTAATAGGATCCAATTTGAAAGGTAAGAGCATAGAGGAATGGGAAATTGAACTGCAGAGATATAAAAAGGTTCCAGATGCTGAGATTCAAGGTGTACTGGAAATCAGCTACAAAGGCCTAACTGACTTGGACAAGAAAGTTTTTCTGGACATTGCTTGTTTTTTCAAAGGGGAAAGTTGGGATTATGTTGAAAGGATACTAGATGCTTGTGATTTCTTCCCTGTTATAAGGATATTTGTTAGCAAATGTCTCTTAACTGTTGATGAAAAAGGTTGTTTAGAAATGCATGATCTAATACAAGGCATGGGTAGAGAGATTGTTCGGAAGGAATCGGCATCAAACCCTGGTGAACGTAGCAGATTATGGTCCCATAAAGATGTTCTTGATGTACTGAAAGAAAACTTGGTAAGAATCGTGTCCTTTTTTATTCTTTTCATAAGATACCTTTTATTTTTGAAATTTGGCAAATATATCTAGTCTCATTTTTCTCCATTTTTCATGTATTTCCATAGGGAAGTACTGCAGTTGAAGGAATAATGCTTCATCCCCCAAAACAAGAAAGACTAGTTCATTGGGCTTATTCGTCCTTTGAGAAGATGAAAAATCTCAGAATTTGATTGTTAGGAATACATTATTTTCATCAGGACCTACTTATTTGCCGAATAGTTTACGGCTACTTGATTGGAAGTGCTACCCATCAAAGGATTTCCCGCCAAATTTTTATCCATGCAGAATTGTTGACTTCAAGTTACCTCATAGCTCTATGATATTGACAAAGCCCTTCCAGGTCCACATTTGCTTCTATTTTCTCTTTTTACTTTAACATAGTTGAGTATGCTCTAGTCATTTAAATTATATTTTGTTTTGCAGATTTTTGAGGATTTAACATTCATCAATCTCTCCCACAATCAATCCATAACTCAAATTCCTGATCTGTCTGGAGCTAAAAAGTTAAGAGTGTTTACTCTTGATAAATGCCATAAATTGGTAAGGTTTGATAAATCCATTGGATTTATGCCTAATCTGGTGTATTTAAGTGCTTGGGGGTGCAAAGAGCTCAAAAGTTTTGTGCCAAAAATGTATTTGCCCTCCCTTCAAGTGCTTTCATTTAATTTATGCAAAAACTTTGAATACTTTCCACATGTAGAGAAAAAGATGGATAAGCCATTAAAGATTCACATGGTATACACCGCCATTAAGGAGTTTTCAAAGTCTATTAGTAACCTTACAGGGCTTGAGTATATAGATATCTCAATTTGCAAAGAGCTCAAAGATCTATCAAGTAGCTTCTTAATGCTTCCAAAACTGGTCACTTTAAAAATTGATGGATGCTATCAATTACGAACATCATTTCAAAGGTTTAAAGACAGCCATTCAGTGGCAAATGGCTATCCAAATTTAGAAAAACTTCATTTTAGCGAGGCTAATCTATCATATGAAGATGTTAGTGCCATTATTGAAAAATTTCCAAAGCTGCAAGACTTGAAAGTTTCGCACAGTTCGTTTGTAGCCCTCCCAAATTGCATCAGAGGATCTTTGCACTTAAAAAGTCTTGATGTGAGCTTTTGCAAGAATCTTACAAAAGTTCCAGAACTTCCATTGTATATTCAGAAAATAGATGCAAGAAACTGTCAATCCTTAACTTCAGAGGCATCAAGTTTGCTATGGTCTAAGGTTTTACTTCTTTCTCCATTATTTACATAATGAAAGATACTGTCAATTTTTTTGCAGTATGCTGATGCAAACAAGCTAACATCTATTGGCGTCACAGGTTTCACAAGAGATACAAAAAATGCAAATTGTGATGCCGCTACTGAAAAAGGAGATTCCAGAATGGTTTGACTGTGTTTCCACTCAAGAGATTCCACTTTTATGGGCTCGCCGGAAGTTTCCAGTTGTTGCTTTAGCATTGGTGTTCCAGGAAGCAAAAGAGATAGACACTTTTTCTAAATTGGCTGGAATTATAAATTTTCCGACTGGAGTGAAGGACTGGCACAGTATTAGCCTCCATATGTTTATTGATGGCCAAGAAATTTGAGGCAGCCATTGCCATTATTTCAATGTTGGGGAAGATCACGTGCTATTGTGTGATCTACGAGTTTTGTTTAGTGATGAAGAGTGGCGGGACCTTGATGCAAATCTTGGAGATGACTGGAAGGCCATTCAGGTTCAATATCTTTCAGACTTGATTCTGACTAAGTGGGGAGTTTATGCATACAAGCAAGAAACAAACATGGATGATATCCAATTCACACGTCCCATATGCAACTCCTTTTCCTACATGCCATCGTCATGTTTGGTTCCAAAGGGATCTCCAGAGCAGAAAATGAAACATTTTCTGGAAAGTTACAACCCAAGAGGTTACCTTAATGAACCTTTGCCTCTATTAGAATCAGAAATAGGTAAAATCGGGTGTTTGAAAGTGTTTTTTCAGACTTGGAGGAATGCCAAGGCGGAAGTTATAGTGGAGACTTACTTTTCTGCCTATGGAGTATGTCTAAAGCAAGACCATGAAGATTCTGCAGATGATGAGGTTATTAATCTAACAGAGATGATAATAGAGAGTATACCAAAAGTTATTGCTGAATCGTTTCCGGAAAATCTTAGTATTTTTAGGGGAGTATGTGAAAGATATTATAGGGCAGGATTAGAATTAATGAAGAAAAAAAAGTTGGACATAAAATTACAAATTGTTCTAGAATATAATGATAGACGAGGAAGTACAATCCGACGCTTTTGGGTAATCACAGAGATAAAATTGGGGCATCCATTTTACAAACCAGTGTTGAAGAGGATATACCAACTTGATTGGGAACATGTGGCAAGCAATGAACCCTTGGGCGAAAGTGATTTTATTCTTGAATTGAAATGCCAGCATCCAGTTAATGAGGAAACTTCAAGATCTAGCTTTGAAGAATCCTGGTATGAAGGGAACTACAATCTTGAATTGGAAGAGTTATTGAGGACAATAGAGCAAGATGTTATGAGCTTGAATAAATCTTATGGGAAAATGAAGGCATCTATTGTTCGAACTAGTGCATCAATTTCTACAAATTTTCTATCCGAAGCCAGAATCTTAAAGAGAGCGATTGTTACAGGAGGATGGAGGATGTCTGCATGAACCAAGATTAAGATCACACCTTATGGGAAGATAAGGATAGAGGACGATCCTTTTCGCATTCTGAAGAAATGTTTCTGGTGTTTGGTTGGTGTTCCTGTTGTGCTAATCAAATGTGCATTTTCTATCATATACCGTATGTTCTTTCTATTATTTAGTGCAACAATAAATGGAAAGCTGGCAAGGCTCGGTTTGTCATCTTACCTACTACTACATTGGGAGTCCTTTTTGGTAGCCGACCTCTCAAAAATACTGATTATTTCGGAAAGATGGACGTTAGCATCAACTACAGGAGTCCTTATTGGATGCCAACCTAATGGGAAGTATTTTTGGGGCTTGAGCTTTTTTCTTTTTGTCCTAATCAGATGTCTGTTTTTTGCGTGCCTTCAATTATTTAGTGCAATAATAACAGGGATGATTATAAGGCGCACTTTGCTTACTTGCCTACTAAATCCGTCCTATATGTCTACTAATAGGTACATCGTAGTCTATTTGTTTACTTTCTTTTCATTTTTATTTTTTTGATGAGAACAGCATAGTCTATTTAGACACAGTTTAGTGATTGTACTCTCCGTCACCTTTGAAATAATATTCAGATATATTTTCTACATAGTATCAGAGCTTTGGTTTGATCATACAAATTATTATTATGCTTTGTGATTGCAACGTTGTTAAGTTTTCACATCAGAAAATAGGGTAGTACAGTGAGAGTGCTGTTTTAAAAAAGTTCCGACGAAAACAAACTTGGTACATATGTGTGTCTATTTTGACTCCACATCTCTTTTATCGGAACCTCTCTAGCTTACGATATATGAAACACGCTAAATTTCTTGTTAATAGAAAAGTCTGTGTGTGTATATATATTTTGAAGGATAAAAGTATATATTTATATATATGCGTTGTGATTAATTTTCTTTATATGTGTATCATCGTATTATGTTGTTATGCACTTATGCTAAGAGAAAGTGGAGGTGAGTCGTCATCGTTGGTGTCGCATGCAGAAGAAGCAGAAAGTGGGGTCAGTCAGGTTTCAGAGATTGGGACAATATGTCATAGCCCAGCACAGTTGTGGTAGTTTTAAAGGGCTTGATATGCATATTAAATTGAAAGCTTCTTCATTATTTTTATTTATTTATCGTCATTATATTTTAGTTAATAGGGATGCATTTCATATGGGGTTAAATTGTTAAAATGTGGCTCGAATTATGATTTTGGAAAAGAACCATAGCATCCTCCATGATTCCTAAAGCATTGAAATGAAAGGGTTTAAATATGTTTTTGGTTCATGCAAATATCATTTTATGATTTTAGTCCATGTAAACATATTTTCTTGTTTTTAGTCCTTGCAAATATAAGACTTTTTGCTTTTCGTCCTTGTTTTGTTTTATTCCTGCAAAATTTGTTCATATTGGAATTGCTCCCTTTTATATGTAAAATATTTGATTTATTCATGTGCAACTGGTCCTTGTTATATATAGCACACCTGGTAAACTTGATATGTTGCCTACAGCCCTATAATGTTAGCCAAGTCACATTATGAGAAGAAGGAATCTGAAGGGACTACATATTTTTGAAGTTATAATAATGAACAGGAAGATTAAAACTGGAAATGAATAAATTGTATTCTTAAAAATAAAAATTGCAAAGTGTTACTGTATGTATGTATACAACACAGATCACTGAAATGATATTATTATTTGTAAAACAACAGATTTACAGCAAACTATCTGTTCTAGCAGGGAGCCTCTTGAAGAAATTACTCGGTACAGAAGGTAGTTTGTTCCTAAACTTTGGATGTCTCAAATTATACAAACCTGTCACCAAAACAACAACTCTAAATGGTGTTGCATAGAAAATCACAGCTGCACAAAGGCTAAACAACACAAACAGTGTAGTTCCTCTAGGGTCTCTCCAGCTCAGTAGAGACATAAATCTCTCCCCTTGTGTAGCTATGTCACCAACAATTGTTTGAATCCTACCTGCAACGGTTCTAAGTCTATCGTACCTCATTCTCACTGCATCATACGATCTTGATGTTGGAAATGTGTCAAACTCTTCATCAAGTTCATCAGGATGAACAGATTCAGCCCATGAGAGTTTAGTATCCATGTTAGGCGGTTGTCTCGGACGAAACCGATAGTTCCATAAGCCAATCAAGAACATGTAGAGAAAACAAGTCGGTAGTATCAGTTCTGGATACCATATCAGTATCAAAAAGAGGATGTGTACTAGTATTGATGTAATGTGATTCTTCCAATGACAAACATCATTGAACCATCTTCCGATTGTGATCAAACCGGAGAAAAGGGACATCACACGAAAGAAGTTAGCTTTGCTTCTTCTCATGCTCCATATGTTGGAATCAACATCCAACATGTACTCAACAACTTCCTTCCTAAGTGGCGGTTCAGCTCTACCAAGCCTCATTGCTACAATATTCATTGCTTGGTACCTTAAGTTGTCAATCTGATTAACTGTGAAAGGTTGTAAATAATGCATCTTTGGAAGTAAAGGTTGGCCATAAATATGAAACATGTTAGCTAGTGAGAGTGCAGTGAACCTCACTGTGAGTTGAAGCTCACCCATTTTCTTAACTCCATGTTGGTGTAAAACAAGAAGTGGATAAGAATTGGTGTAAATTTTATTGGCTTCAAGTGTTGATAGCCTAATCCTTACCTTTCCAATTCTTGAATCTTTAATTGAACTTCCACTGGGAGCTTTTTCACCTAAATGACGATTGTCAAAAACACCAAGTGTTATGACAGTGCAAGGATCATAAACCTCCCATGTGTATTGCTCATTCCATTTGGGACTGAAAGTGTTTAAAAGTGTTCTGGTTCTGATCCATTTCTGACCATATTTAGCAACACAGTATGCATCTGTGCTACCATGACCATCCTTCATCTTCATAGGGAGAAGCCCTTTTGCTCCTAAGATGCCCATCTCAAGTATTCCAATAGGCTGCTTCCATAGCTGTCTTGCTGTTGGTCTTTGATCACTAATGTACAAAGTGGATTCATCTAAAACATGGTATCCACCTTCAAGGCAAACTCTAAGATGAATCCTACTTGAAAATTTCTGCTCATTTCTTCTATCACCTTCTAGCGCACCAAAACCAAATTTCTCAAGGCTAAACCAACGAGAATGAACCGGTCTGTGGTCTAGTCTCTTCTCAAAGAGGTTCAAAGGTAAGCTTATCCTCCCAAGTACCTCATCTTTTGAAGGTTGCACATGATCCTCCACAGTTATTGTCAACTGCTCCTCAAATGGTTCAGCTGCTACAAAAACCAAATCTTCATTCCAAAGTGGCGTAGTTGTTCTAGTGGAACAAATCTTGGTCTTCAGTACTTGGCAGCCTAGTTGAGCCTTCACAGAAACCTCCGGTAAGCGGTTTCTGTCGCTCGGGATAACATCTTGTGCTTCAATGACATTGACTCTTAAATACCATAGTTTTGGAGACACATAAACCTTTGATCTGATGTTGAAAACACCTTCACCGTAGACAGTAGCAGCATCAGAATGCCAAGCATCTGAGAAAGCTTCATCAGCTTGTGTTCCCATCCAAACTGCAAGCATAATGTCACCTCTCACCATACCTTCACCTCGCAAGTGTTGGAGTCTGTACCATTGAGGAGCCAGTGGACTATCTGGTGGAACTCTTGTTGGAATCTCATTGAGGTCGAAGATCACTCTTCCTAGATAATCATCTCTTCCTACCATTTCTTTATCTTTGACAAAGACTTCGAGAACCGAAGATTGAATCCGGTCTTTGGAGAAAGCAAATACTTGGTTCCACTCTGGATTCAATTTCTTCTCCAAATGCTTTGTTCTTCCTCTGTAGTTTCCTAGCTTCACTTCCACATAAGGATCACAGCTTGAAGTGATTGTTCCTGGAGGAAGATCCTTTGCTTTCACTACGCGAACGTAGAGATAAAACATCTGTTCAACAAGGTCATGTGTGCTGGTGAATCTTTCACCACCACTTGTCCATTTTCTTCCACCATAAGCTCCACCACTGGACCACTTTTCACCAATCTGTGGATTAATAGTTTCCTCGACACTGTAGTTTTCATCATTGCTAGTGTGTACTTGCGAATCTACACCGTGCCTTGGGGGTGAAGAAACATGTCGAGGTGTCTCTACTAAAATCCTTGGTTGTTGGCTGGTTCCCTTGAGATTGTATCTTTCATCATACCTAGGATGGCCTTGTGGGTTAACTGAGTATGTTGTTGATGGAGGAATACCTTGCGGATCTTCACAGTGCCTTGGGGGTGAAGAAACATGTCGAGGTGTCTCTACTAAAATCCTTGGTTGTTGATTGGGTCCCTTGAGATTGTATCTTTCATCATACCTTGGATGGATTTGTGGATTGACTGAGTATGTCGTTGACGGAAGAGTACCTTGTGGTCGTGGTCGTCTCTTGATTGAAATCCTTGGCTGCATGTTGGCGTCATTGCTGTGATTATAGTTTTCGGCACGACTAGATTGAAGTTGCGAATCAACTGAGTGCATTGTGAATAGATTATCTTGTGGTCTTTTCTTTATTGAAATCCTTGGTTGCTGATGAACTTGGTGTTTGTCTAGTTTTTGAGAAGATATCTGTTCAACAGGTTCTTCGGTTTCTATATTTGGCTCTTGATCAATATCAGTTCTGCTAGATTGAGATTCTTCAATGGAGTAATTGGATGCAGCAACAAAATATGCTTTTTCTACTTCTGTTGTTGCTTTTGAGGTATTAACTGCAGTACCTTCTTCTTTAGGATCAGCTTCTAATGTTTCTGTGGTTGATGGAGTACCATGGAGAGGAAGAAGGTTAGTAGCAGTGGATTCTGGTTCTTGTTTTGGAGTAGAAGGTGAGACTTTTTCTAGTTTTGAAGGGAAAATGGGAGAAAATTCTTTAGTTTTGGACTCTGATGCAATGTAAACTTTTAGGCCAATCTCACCCTTAACAGATGAAAAAAACCACTTATTTTCTAGTGGTAAAATCTGATACACTTCATCACCTTCTTTAACAATATTTGAGCAAGGAATTCTTACCCTTCCGAGGAAGTTTCGGCCAGGAATCGGTTGTCTCCTATCGTTGTAGACGGAGACTTCAATAGTTTTGTGATGGTAAGGTTTAGTTGTATCTAAATTAAAGACAAGTTTTTGATTCCATGTAGGGTTGAGATTTTTTGGGACAGTTCTTGTTCTGCTTAATTG
>Ga0099826_10001452_pt1 | contig 14232 bp, 8 predicted proteins | sample Mtrugardesep15_FD_76830 | JGI IMG/M metagenome (GOLD analysis project Ga0099826, IMG submission 76830) | Root nodule microbial communities of legume samples collected from California, USA - M. trunc garden sep15 | ecosystem: Host-associated > Plants > Roots > Nodule | place: USA: California... | reverse complement strand
TGCAATTGGGATAGTCACAATTGTTAAGGCTTTTTATCACAAAGACATCCATCCAGTAGCGGCTTATTTGTTAGCGCTATCGACTCAAATGCTAGGGTATGGATGGGCTGGTATTTTCAGAAGGTTCCTTGTTGATTCACCTTACATGTGGTGGCCTGAAAACCTTGTGCAGGTGTCTCTATTTAGGGCATTTCATGAAAAAGAAAAAAGGCCTACAGGAGGAACTTCTAGGCTGCAATTCTTTTTCGTAGTCTTTGTAGCTAGCTTCGCGTATTACATCGTTCCTGGCTACTTTTTCCAAGCAATATCAGCCGTCTCTTTTGTTTGTTTGATTTGGAAAGACTCCATCACTGCGCAACAGATCGGTTCCGGCATGAAAGGCCTCGGTATTGGTTCATTTGGCCTTGATTGGAACACTGTTGCTGGCTTCTTAGGAAGTCCTTTGGCTGTTCCTGGCTTTGCCATCATCAACATAACGGCTGGATTTTTCTTGTATATGTATGTTTTGATACCAATTGCCTATTGGAACAATTTATATGATGCTCAAAAGTTTCCACTCATTAGCTCTCACACATTTGACTCTACCGGTGCTACTTACAACGTTACTCGAATTCTAAATACCAAAACTTTTGACATTGATATGGAAAGTTACAACAATTACAGCAAGATCTATTTGAGTGTCACGTTTGCTTTCCAGTATGGATTGAGCTTTGCAGCTCTTACAGCTACTATTTCACATGTTGTCCTCTTCCACGGAGAAATGATACTTCAGATGTGGAAGAAGACAACGGGTTCGTTGACACATCAACTCGGAGATGTGCATACAAGAATCATGAAGAAAAACTATGAACAGGTCCCTGACTGGTGGTTTGTCGCTATTCTGATTCTAATGGTTATGATGGCCTTAGTAGCTTGCGAAAGCTTTGGAAAACAGCTCCAACTTCCATGGTGGGGAATCTTACTTTCTCTAGCAATTGCATTGGTTTTCACCTTGCCAATTGGTGTTATTCAAGCAACAACAAACATAAGAAAAGGTCTCAATGTGATCACAGAGTTGGTAATTGGTTTCATCTATCCTGGAAAGCCACTTGCTAATGTAGCTTTCAAAACATATGGCCATATCAGCATGGTACAAGCACTAGGGTTTCTTGAAGACTTCAAATTAGGCCATTATATGAAAATTGCACCAAAATCAATGTTCATTGTGCAGCTAGTAGGCACTGTAGTTTCTTCATCTGTCCACTTTGGAACAGCATGGTGGCTTCTAACTTCTATCGAGAACATATGCGATGTGTCATTATTGCCAAAAGGAAGTCCTTGGACATGTCCTGGTGATGATGTATTTTACAATGCTTCAATCATATGGGGAGTTGTAGGGCCAAAGAGAATGTTTACCAAAGACGGCGTTTATCCTGAGATGAATTGGTTTTTCCTTATTGGTCTACTTGCGCCTGTTCCAGTGTGGCTTCTTTCTCTCAAATTTCCTAACCAAAAGTGGATTCAACTCATTAACATTCCTATTATCGCCGCAGGTGCATCTGGCATTCCACCAGTGAGATCTGTGAATTATATTACTTGGGGAATTGTTGGAATGGTTTTCAATTTCTATGTTTATAGAAAATTCAAAGCATGGTGGGCTAGACATACTTATATCCTTTCAGCTGGTTTAGATGCTGGAGTTGCTTTTATAGGTTTACTACTTTATTTTGCTCTTCAATCTTATGATATTTATGGTCCAATTTGGTGGGGTCTTGAACAAGACCACTGCCCTTTGGCTAGATGCCCTACAGCTCCAGGTGTACATGCAGAAGGGTGTCATGTTCCTTGACTTCCATGTAACCATTCCATCGCCAATAGTCCAATATTGCCAAGTTAGTATGACATTGGACATGTAAATTTAGAAAACTAAGAACCTGTTTTATTTTTTATCTCCTTGTGTTTAAACTATCTTCTTTGATTTTTCAGTATTTTTATAATGTAATTTGTAAGAGTCTCAAGGAAAAGGAGCCAAGTATGCCATTTCCTTTGCTATATTAAATGCAGTTTCAATTGCTAGAGTACTGTCTACTCTGAAAATAGACATGACTTATGGGTAAATATCTGATTGAAATGAGGCACATGCATGATTATCTTGAGATGCATGAAGTTTTGTTATCAAATATGACATCAAGGTTCAAAAAAGAATATGGTCCAAAACATGGTCAAAGGTGAAGTTGAAGTTGGAATCTTATATTGCTGATACTGCTGCATGTCATGAATTAAGCCATAGCAGTAGAGAAGAAGATATTGATTGAAGAAGATACTTCATTAAAATCTATTTAAAATCTAGTTACAAATGAAGCACAACCTCTATTTATAGAGTTCAGTTTCCTTCTAAGACTAAAATACTCTAACTTCCAGGCAAAACAAGGTCCAGCCACTACCTTATTTGCTTACTGAACAAGGCATTTATCCACAACTTTCCTGAAATTCTTATTCCAATTGATTACATTAGTGTCTAGACTTGAGTTACCTAGGCAAAAAAATCCATTACTCCAGTTTGACTTCTTAAAAAAAAAAAATCCATTACTCTGAAAACAATTTGGCTCTAATCTACTATCTCAAACTATCTATGAGATTTACCAGCTTAAGATATATTAGTCTCTTATAAAAATTGAAACCAAATATGGGACAAGTTTGTTCAGTCTCTCAGCCTCTTTTTTGTCTAGTTCTTTGGTCAATTTTCAAATCAAACATGAGATAAAGTTTTTTGTCCTATCTGATATTTCATTTTATTATAAATCAAATGGACCCTAAAATAGCATCACAATTTTATAATTTCAAAAATTAACCATATGTGTTTTGCAGATACTTTTTATCAAATTGAGTTAGGTTTCACATTTTTTCCTCAAGAACAAAATGTAAATTTACTCTAAAATTTAAAATATGTAAATTTACTTGTCTAAAATACATTTTTAAAAGAAAAAAAACTTCTCTAAAATAAGCAAAATATAATTTATTTATTTTTGTTACCATATATATCTCTAATTTTCACTTTGAATTTATTAATCAATAGTTTTTTTACTGGATTTTTTTTACCAAGATTAGATTTATTAAACAATAGTTAGTAATAAAAAAAAATCCTAGAAAAAAAGTTTAGGCGACTTGGGTTCGGAGATCCACCGGTCAGCATGCATCAATTAAATGAGTGTTGTTAAAAGTACTTATCCAACCGAAGTTCTTAGAAAAAACGTTGACACAGATGAATCATCCACCAATGAGGTAACAAAAGTTAAACTCGTGTTCTTGTAAAAGTATGAATCAACTTTTTACCGAACAAAACTACTTTGGCTTAATAACTTTTTTAAGGAGAAATAAAACATTCTCTTTTCAACATCTCTACTTTAATACTAACTTCTCTATCGAGTGAAATTTCAATATATCGTACACTTTGTGAATGGATCCATCTGAATTTTCACTAAATAATAAAGTGAATGTTAAAACCAGTGTTGAAATGATAAAGTTTCTAACATTCACCTCTAATAATATTTAGCATATGCTTGGTATCACGAAATATGTCAAAATTATCCTAACCCACTATGATTTTTTAAAAGTTACATGCGGTGTCTCGCCGTGATTCAGACATAAGTACAATTAATTTGGACACAAAAAGTATAATTATTTATTGAGAAAGACTTTTGTCAAAAAAATTATTGAGGAAGACTATTTCTTACACTCTCTTTAATATTTGTTCTCTTATCGAACGAAATTTATATAGATATCACACTTTATTAATAGATTTCATATAAAATGGTGAGACTCGTAAGAGTTTCACTAAATACGAGAGTGAGTGTTAGGAAGAGGGTTAAGTGTTAGAACGAGAAAGTCCAAAACATTTCTTTCACTTATTTTGCTTGAAGTGGCAATTACAAAGTTGGATTCAAGCATTTAGTGCTGCTGTTAACTGCATTTCTCTAACGTTCACTGGCAACTCTCTCTCTCTCTCTCTCTCTCTCTCTCTCTCTCTCTCCAGTGTAGCAGTGACGGAGGATTGCAATGGAGAGTAAGAAGAAAGCATCATCACCTCTCTCTTTGGACCAATTCATCTCTATCACAACCCCTCTTCTCGACTTGGAAAAGGTACTTTACCTTCTTGCATTCTTCATTCAAAAACTCCGATTAAAGTTTCCAACTTTCACATACCCTTTATCTCATTTTACGTTCTTAATCCTAATTTTTCCCATTTAGTTGCAATTGTGAATTGGGTTGTTTTTAGTTTATTAGAAAAGTGAAAAAGTTTCAAACTTTCAAAAAATGGTTAATAAAGATGCTTCAGAAATGATGAATGATGGTTTTTCTTTTTAATTTTATGGTTTTTGTTTTATTTTCTGCTTCAGGATGCTGAGATATCGAGCTCAATCGCTACTGGCGCGTCGAGGAATTTGGATACTGCTCAAAAGAGAGGATCAACAATTCTCAATTTGAAGTGTGTGGATGTTCAGGTTACCTCGTTTTCAATTCTTCTTTCTTGTTTTCATAATTGGAATAAGGTGTTTTGCTTTTGAGTGTGTGTAATTTGATGTTCCAATAGTGGAGGCAAGTTGTAGAACAAAGAGGGACAGAATTCAAAAATATGAAAATAACAATAAAATTGGAAGTTGAATTTATATTTCATGTAATTTGATGATTATGATTTATGAAGCAAAATGAGCTAGATTTATAGTTGATTTAGGGCCTGTTTGGATTGATTTATATGAGCTTAGCTACTGGCATAAGTTTTCTGAGACTGTTTTCGAGAACTTATTAAAACAGCTTATGACATTGTTCATAAGCTATTTTCAGTTTTTTTCCATAATTTCTCCAAGATAGCTTATGAAATTAGTTTATAAGCAATTTAACTTTATTTTATCTTTTGCTACAGAAGCACTTATCATGATAAGCGTTAGTGTTATAAGCTGCAAATAAGTTGTTTATCCAACCAATCTTGTTCATGTTTTCCTATGCATTTAAGTAGTAAGTGGAGCTTTAATTCATAAGGTATTCTTACATTGTGCCTCTCTCCCTTTGTTGTTTATTCTGAAAATAGACGGGGCTTATGGGAAAGTCTCTGATCGAGCTGCAATCCACAAAAGCAGATGTGCTTCCTGCTCACAAGGTAAATGAGTGACTTTCTTTTATCTGTGTCTTCTGTTCAATATCAAACTGGCTACTTGCTTCATGTACACTTGAGACTGGTAAGATAAAAAAAAGAAAAAAGTTGTCATAAAAGAAAAACATATTGTGGCCCCAATAAGGATGAAGACCATTTTCAATGAATTAAATCGATGTTGTATTACTTTCAGGAGTTAATGAGATTTTTCGTTGTTGCAGTTTGGCACTCATGATGTTGTTGTTTTGAAACTCAACAAGGCTGATTTAGGTTCTCCTGCTCTTGGGCAAGGTGTAGTTTACAGATTAAAGGTATCTGATTGATTCACTTTGTGAAAAGAAAAAAATTTCCCATGTTGTTGGCTGTGGACAGTCTCACCTTTGGATATTAATTTAACTTGCTGGTTTTTTACAATTGCTAACAGGACTCATCAATTACTGTTGCTTTTGATGATATACCAGAAGATGGTTTAAACAGTCCCCTAAGGCTGGAAAAAGTTGCAAATGAGGTATGCTGATAAGTTCCTGATCTTAGGCACTTATTGTTTCTTCTTGTATAGAATAGTTTTATGGTTTGATTATAAATAATTCAATTACTGCAATGACATTCGGTGAGTTTTGATATATATAATTTTATGTTTTCATGAAATATATGAATTGCACTAATAAGAACTTAATGTGAAGGTTTGAATCTTGCTTTTGGTTAATTACTTCACTGTTTTATATTTGTTTGTGTAAACACATGTTAGCATCTTGATATTTTATCCATTTTTTAAAATCAATTACTTGCCCCTGGGTTCTTATATACGGGATATATTTTTTGCTCAACCAGGTGACATATCACAGGATGAAAGATGCATTAATACAGTTGAGTAAAGGAGTGCATAAGGGTCCTGCTTCTGATCTAATTCCTGTCTTGTTTGGGGAGAGGCAGCCAACAGTGTCCAAGAAGGATGTAGCCTTCACTTCCATTAATAAAAATCTTGATCACTCTCAGGTGTGTTATATAATTTCTTTCTTGGTTTGCATTTTGAAATCACGTTTTTCTGAAGGATATCGTATAATAATTGTTTTGCATTTTCACACTGCTCTAGTGCTCTTGATTTGTAAATACTTTATTATAATTAAGGCCTCAACTGGATTATTTTTAAACTTATGATAATGATCTCAAGGAGTAATACAGGGGTTTATTTATTATCTAAGCATGAGTAAAAAGATACTCCCTCCTTTTCTAAATACATGTCGGAGTCAACCACTTTGCACATGCCAATACACAACTTTGACCATTAATATCTTTTTTATCTATGATAAAAAAATTGTAAAAATTTGATATTTTGAAAACATTCGTTGAGACAAATTGAACAACATCTTATATACTACATTTGTATTTATATATTGATTAAAAAATATGGTTAAAGAAAGTTGTGTGAATAGTACACATTGTTAAATTGCGACTTGTATTTAGGAACGGAGGGAGTACAATTTACCTAGATTAGATGAATTTTATCAATTACTGATATATAATATAACTAAGCTAGAACATTGTACATACTCTGCATATTAGTTGGTTGGAAATAAGTGGACCTATTAATCAGCTAAGAATTTTGATATAATCGTTAGTTGATTATTAAAATACTCAAAATTACGGATACAATAATGGTTTATCACTTTATCCACCTGAGCAGTAACTTGTTCCTCCCCATCTATTACTCTGTAGTTAGGGGACTTAATATACACTGTTCTTTGGAAAATCTTGTTAATTACACTAAATCTTGTTAGGATATCAATTAAACAACTGTAGATCCCTATTATCACAATAATGGCGTTTCTACACGAGTATTTCATCATTTTTCTTTGCACATCTGGCCTGTGTTTGCAAAATCATTTATTTACATTTTTGTCTCCAAAGAAAGATGCAATTTCCAAAGCCCTATCGTCGAAGAATGTTTTCTTGCTACATGGACCTCCTGGAACGGGAAAAACTACAACAGTGGTGGAAATTATATTACAAGAAGTGAAACGTGGATCTAAGATTCTTGCTTGTGCTGCCTCAAATATTGCAGTTGACAACATCGTTGAGCGGCTAGTTCCACACAGGTATAACTATTTTACCGTTTCTTTGCTGCTATGATAATTGGCTGCTATGATAATTGCAGTGGTACCTTAAGAGAATGAAGGATAAATTTACCTTCTCTTTGCTGCTATGATAATTGGCTGGTTTAAGTCATTGGCATATTTTACTTCTGACAGCACATTCGTTTTAAAAAAAAAAAAACATCTGACTGCACAGATAAACAATGTCTACCCTCCTGTGGAAAATTGTTCACAGAATTGGCAATATTAAAATGAAATGAATATGCTTTTTCCTACTCTTTAAGTTTGTCAGAGACAAAGTCAGTTAGTGCCAGGTTCTGGATCATGCAGAAAAGAAGTTTAAAATGTGGTTTGTGCACTCTAGAAGAAAATTATACGGAAACATTAGTAAAATTGCAGCTTTATGATTAGACAGTAATGTAGTAGTTATTTAATTATGTAATAGGACAATTATATGTGGCGAATATGTAAGTGTAAGCGGCGGTGTGGAAGGTTTTGTTACAGTTTTTTCTGTGCATTCTGCTTTTCTTTTGTGTAAAGTAGAGAACCATTTTCTCACATTTGAGACTTGGCTCTAAGCCTGGTAGCAAGGTTTATCTACCAGATTGATAAAGAACCAACACGAAAATAAATTAAGTGTAGCAGAGATGAGGATGTCATGTTGGATGTGTGGTAAGACTAAACAGGATAGAATTAGAAAGGACAACATTAGAGAGAGAGTTGGGGTAGCACCTATAGTAGAAAAGATGGTAGAAACTAGACTTAGGTGGTTTGGGCATGTAGAGAGAAGATTTGTGGATTCTGTAGTGTGGAGAGTAGATCAGATAGAGGGGACTCAAATCACTAGAGGTAGGGGAAACATAGTAAAAACATAAGAGAAGCTATCAAGAAAGATCTAGAGATATTTGAATTGGAGAAAGACATGGTTTTTGATAGAACGCTAGGTTTATTTTTTGAACCCTGTCAAAGTTCTTCCTCTTGACAAAATAATGATGATGTGCAAATTTTATAATTTGCAAACCTTTTATAATGATTCTATTTATTTTTTTGTTATTTTCCTCATTCTGTGGTGAGACATGTTCATACTTGGTTTAGTTTCACCAAGTGTGTACTTAATGCTCATTCATAATGTCCAACATTTTCATTAGAGTTAAGCTGGTGAGGATTGGTCATCCTGCACGTTTATTGCCTCAAGTGGTGGACAGTGCACTGGATGCCCAGGTACACACTTGTTATACTTGTCATGGATCATACTTGTTTTCACCCTTCCATATTGAATTTCTCTGAATTTACAATTTAGGTACTTCGAGGAGATAATAGTGGTCTCGCAAATGACATTCGGAAAGAAATGAAGGTAAGGTTTTAAAATAAAAGTCACAGAACAAAATCTCAATTCTCAAGTATGAATTGATCATCATTTACCAATATTATTAGTGTCGCCTAGCTGATGTTATGTTGCTTCATATGTTAGTTATCATTGATGATTTATGTTGGCATTAACTTCATGTTAGTGTAATGTTTAGCTACATTACCTTTCAGTTTTCACAGTGCATAACATGTTTTTTTTTCAGGTATTGAATGGAAAGCTGCTAAAAACCAAAGAAAAAAATACAAGGAGGGAGATACAGAAGGAACTTAGGACTCTGTCCAGAGAAGAGCGGAAAAGGCAGCAGCTTGCTGTTACAGACGTGATTAAAACTTCAGATGTAATATTAACTACTCTGATTGGGGCTTCCTCTAAGAAACTTGGCAACACTTCATTTGATTTAGTGATTATTGACGAAGCTGCTCAAGCACTTGAGGTCGCATGCTGGATACCTCTGCTGAAGGTAATGTTGATGCCTACACACTACACTCAATGATATTCATTACGCTGTTGCAGTCAGACTTTCTTTTTATCTTCTCCTGATTGCATGCCTTTGTCAGTTTATGTTTTATTGCGGTCTTCTTCTCTTACTACAACTACGACAACTAATAATAATAACATCCAACAATATAGCTCATTCCTCCAATAAGTGTCCTGGAATTGATGGATGCAACATGATATATCAAATATCATACTTAACTGAGTTGGATGTTTTATAAGTGAATTTGAATATCGAAATATGCTTACAAAAACGAAGTTGCTTTGAACTGGAAAAACTAAAAGACTAATACTAAACCTGTGCTTGATTCAACATTAAAATTTTAAATACATAGCTTTCTAATCGTTAGTTGCCAAATGTCTCTTTGATTATAATGAATTAAATGGAGGTCCTTGTTTTAGGGTACAAGATGTATACTTGCAGGAGACCATCTTCAACTTCCTCCAACGATTCAAAGTGTTGAAGCTGAGAAGAAAGGCTTAGGAAGAACCCTCTTTGAAAGACTTGCAGAACTGTATGGAGATGAAGTCACATCTATGCTTACTGTCCAATACCGTATGCATCAACTTATCATGGATTGGTCTTCTAAAGAGCTTTACAACAGTAAGGTGCTCCTAATTTTAAAAGCACTTGTCTTGATATTGCATTGCTACAAAACATATCTCTTTTTTTTTCTCCAGAAAAACTGAAGAGCAAATTTATCAATTCTGAACTGAATAGTCAGATTATATTGGGGAGATAAACATTTTGTTGGATCTTCATGCATGGCACTATGTGATAACAGGTCAAGGCTCATGCATGTGTTGCTGAACATATGCTATATGATCTTGAGGGCGTGAAGAAGACATCTTCAACTGAACCAACCCTTCTTCTCATAGACACAGCTGGGTATGTTGGATGATGCTATTTCATTCGCTGAAATATCTATATTCGCAGAGCTGTTCTTAATGATGTGACATTTTCTTAATGAAAGTTTTCGTGCCATCATATTGTATATAATGATTTGGCATTTTGAGTAATCAATATCAAGTGATCCGTATAAGAGTCTTAACAAACAACTGAACTGATATGTGGAAGCCGGAGAGAGAAAGTCATTATATTTCAATTGTAGCAAATATAGACTGTTAAATATGAATGTGAAGCAAATCTAACTGCTTAAATTGATTGTGTCAGATGTGATATGGAAGAAAAGAAAGATGAAGAAGATAGCACCCTTAATGAAGGTGAATCTGAAGTTGCTATGGCTCATGCAAAGCGATTGGTGCAAAGCGGGGTGCTTCCTTCTGATATTGGAATTATTACCCCATATGCTGCCCAGGTATAGAATTGTTCTGTAGGTGTGGGAACATTTACTATGAATGTTGTGGGAACAAACTTCACGTTTTAGTAGTTTTACGAAGGATGACAAGATGGTAAATGTTGTTTTTGGCAGGTTGTTTTACTGAAGATGTTAAAAAACAAGGAGAACTCGCTGAAGGATATTGAAATCTCAACAGTTGATGGTTTCCAGGGAAGAGAGAAGGAAGCCATTATTATATCAATGGTTCGATCAAATTCAAAAAAGGAGGTATTTCAAACAAGTCTGCTAGTTTTTTAATTTGCTTCATATAGGGCTTATGTGACAAATTTGTTAGCATGGCATGAAGGATAAAAGAAGAGACTTGAATATATGTTTCAGGTGGGCTTTCTGAGTGATCGCCGGCGAATGAATGTGGCCGTGACACGTGCAAGAAGACAATGCTGTATTGTCTGTGACACTGAGACAGTCAGTAGTGATGGATTTCTAAAGCGGTTGATTGAATATTTTGAAGAGCATGGCGAATATCAGAGTGCATCCGAGTACCAGAATGAATAGGCGAAATTCCCAAAGGTTGTTAAGGTTGCTGTTATAGCTCTCATGTGATCAATTTGTCGATTTTGGTGATGTAGATCTGTGAAGGTTTCTAAAATCCTTCTTTTGCTATTTAGAATTGAAGGAAGTTGAAGTAGTATTATAGAAGAAAGTAGACAAGACCATTTTAGTCTCTTCTTGTTATGAATCTTTTTTATACTTAATATATGATGCTTATAAACATCATTTTTCATTGAAAATTCTTCGGTTAAAAATATACTGTCAAAATCTTAAATTTGTTAAATTATTGCGTGAGTGTGACATGGTCTTTGCTACTACTTCTACTAAAGCAAGCACCCTCCTAGCTATTTTCCTACTCTTACATTGCTGTCAATAGATTGAAATTCGTCACACATAAGACAAACAACAATTGAGTGCTAGCAGAACCAAAACCATCTGATCTATAGCTTAGGCATAGTTACTACTATGTGGTACTCCCTCCGACCTTTAACTATAAGCAAAAAAGTATGTGTATTTAGTCCAAATTTAGATCAAATACATGTAATTTTTTGCTTATATTTAAGGCTAGAGGGAATATCATATCTAATTCTAAATAGATTTCAACTCCATAAAAGCTAGCCAAGGTGGTTCCTCTTTTCTTGACCAATCAGCTAAGTTTCTTAAAAGTCCCAAATGGAAGTTGAGAAATTAAGGTGGTCATTCGGGTCATATGCTTCAAGATGGGTGGCTTCTGATTCCTCAATACCCGCAAATTCATGCATCTCGATCAATGCCTCCCAATTAACACTCATGTCTGAAAATATTCCTAATTGATCATTATCATCTCTTGGCAAAACTTCATGCACTGTTGAACTTCCTGAACTCTCAGTTTGCTCGGAGTGTGATCCTTCTTTCAGTATTCCCATCTGTTGAAGAAACTCATGTAGGTCTATCTGTGGTTTCTCCTCCTGAAGATCTCCGAGCATCTTATTTGCCGATGTTTGAACATCTTTTTCCTTTGGCAAAGGATCTTCTGTATGATTCTTCTTGCTGTCTACTTTCTGAATTTCTTCTGCCTTTGGGTCATTAGATGAACTAGAAAGTGACGATTGACTTGCAACAACTGCATTCTGCTTAAACTCTTGTAACCTCTGATGGATCAAATGAACACTAGGTTGAGCATTTACATTGAGTAATCCACAAGAAGGAAACATTGAAATGAAATTCTTTGAAGGCAACCACTTGAACTTTCCAGTTTTCATAGTTGAATTCGAGTGTGTTTGCATGTGTGGAAGATTAAGGTATGCATCTGGTCCATAGAGTCTCCTTGCAGCCTCATCATAAGCCATAGCAGCTTCTTCAGCTGTGGCAAAAGAACCAAGCCAGAGTCTGGTTCTTTTCTTTGGCTCTCTTATCTCGGCAACCCATTTCCCCCACGTTCTTTGACGAACACCTCGATACTCACACGAAGCATTTTGAGGGCCACCTTTGCCTCTGGTTGGCCCTTTCTTCCATGGTTTCAAGGGGGATTTCTTGGAATTATCCATCATGTATATTGAAGATATAGTAAAACAGAACAAGTGAAAGTGGCAGTGGTGTGTGTATATTATCAGTGGTGAGTGATACTTGGAACTGCATGTTATAGGAGCGGGGATATGAAGAAGCAAAGGGTGGAGGTTGGTGTAAATGTTTTCACGTTTGGAGAAGTAGCTAAATCCATGTGACCGTTACTCAGTACATACATTCTTCAAAATCGTGTTTTTCTTTTCTTCATTTTCATTTATTTATCTTTCTACCCATAAAATTCTTCCTAATAATTTTTTTAATAATTATTTTTAGGCTTTTCTGTTTTTAATTTTATTTTGAATAGCCTTGCCTTAGTGTAGTGCTGCCAGATATGTGCATGACTTAAAAAGTACAAGTGTGCATGGTATTTTTAGATATGAAGAGATAAATATAATCGTACCCTCAAATAACTAAGTTCGAATACTAAAATATCCACATTGATTTACTTTTGAGTCAAATTAATTATAAAGATAGCTTTTGACAAAATTAAAGAGACTTTTTAGATCTCTACGTCGATTTAAGGGATAGTGAACATATTTACATTCCATTGATTATTTTGTTTGACTATTTCATTTTACATATTCTTTATTGTTGTGGTGTTCACGGGTCACACAGTTTCTTGGAGCTCCAATTTGCATGGTCAGTTAACAGTTTGGTCACGATGATTCATTGAATATAATTTATCTTTTAATTAAGACAATAAAATAAAATACATTCATTTTTTTTTTTAGCAATAACTATAAAAAAAATAAAATACATTCATATTTAGGATAAATGATATATACAAATCTCAAGCTTAATCATCCCATACTTTTGGATGGAATGGTTTCTGGGATCGCATTTAAGGAGTAAATCAACATTTTGGCAGCCAAAATTATAAAGATTGAGCAGTTTAATCCCAAGTTTTCCGACAGACAAATAGTCACTTATATTAAAGATCATCAATCGATTTAGTTTCTCTGCCAAAATATATTTATGGGAAATATTCACAAAATATAATGAAAGATCCAACAGGAGTTGGGTCTAACGGAAAAGAATAAACTTTTACAATGTGACAAATCAATGTTCGAGTCCTGATTAGAAGAAATACATATATTTAGTGTCCAACATGTATGGAGTAAGATTAACTCAAATTGTGGGAGACTTTAGAAAGGAAAAAAAAAATTAATACCTTTTATATTTTTTTGAAGTTTTTTTAATAGTTTTTTGCCACAAACAAAAATAGGTCTTTAAAAAAAAGGAATTTACTCAAAGTTTAATAAGTAAGAAGATTTTGAGGTGTATAGTCGTAGTCTCAACTTGATGTTGACAACGCAATGTCAGTATAACATTTTTGTTAAGAGCTGTGTTATTTGAACAACCATTTGTGTGACAACTTTTGGGACAACCATAAATTTTCAAAGAAAAGTGGATATTGGCACGGAAACCAAAATATAGAGAGAGAAAGTAAAAACATAATGTGAGTATGTGTACAAATATCATTTCTCTTTTTTTTAAGGCTTAATTGCACTTTTGGACCCCTATCTTTCCAAAAGTTGCGGTTATGGACCCCTAATTAATTTAAATACAAAACAGCCCCCTATGTTTTGATTCTTTAGCAGTTTTGGACCCCAAAACAAAAAAAACAAAAAATTGACACGTGGCACCTCACTTAGGGTGCCACGTCAGCGTTGACCGAGTCAACAATGGACTGGGGGTCCAAAACTGCCAAAGAATCAAAACATAGGGGGCTGTTTTGTATTTAAATTA
>Ga0099826_10001451_pt1 | contig 14235 bp, 6 predicted proteins | sample Mtrugardesep15_FD_76830 | JGI IMG/M metagenome (GOLD analysis project Ga0099826, IMG submission 76830) | Root nodule microbial communities of legume samples collected from California, USA - M. trunc garden sep15 | ecosystem: Host-associated > Plants > Roots > Nodule | place: USA: California... | reverse complement strand
TACAGTTAAAATAGTTGACATACACGGATACTTAGGCTTGCATGTATTTGGGTCTCTCTTAGAATTTGGTTTGGGCCTAATTCAACCCTACCAAACCAGCTAGTGATACGAGAGTTGCCTTTCACTTATAATCAATATTCATAACACATCAATATCCAATGTAGGACTCTAAAAACATGCCCCTTGTATCCAAGATGGGTAAAGATCAAGAACAGGAATTGATGGTGGATCTGTCTGCTCAACGGGTCCTTTATTCTTCCTGACCACAGAAGGACAAAATGATAACTTCGGCAAAAATGTACTATTAGGAGAATAATCATTAAAGGCAGAAGAAACCCTCACTTGCTTTTAGTTTTCTTCTTTGAAACTTCTGTTAAAAGAGAAAAATGCATTTAAATTGAGATCAAAAATATGACAGGTACATGATATTACATACCCAGAGTATATAGTAGAAAAATAAAACATCAATAATTCACAGACAACAATAATAACTACGTTACTTAAAGTGATTTTAAGTTTCTTACTAGAAAAAAGATTAAACGGTATGATATGGTCAGTTACAGGGATCCTATTTTTTCATGTTCAGTGTTCAAACAATGTTCTTCACTTTTTCTTAGAAACTTGCATACCATTTTAGTTTTAACAATGAAGAAATAGGGGCAGTAATATACACTTCATAAAAATGTTATTTACACAGTACTGGATCATAGCTAGAGTGTCTTGCTTTTGATAGAGAAGAGAAAAGAAATCAAAATAAAAACTAGAGAAGAAAAAAATAAGAAATAGATATAGAGAGAAATAAACAAGTGAACAGTCTATTGAAGACTAAGAATAGGAGAAAGAATTCTCCTTCAAGAGTTTCCCTTAGAGTCATAGCTCTCTTTACTCAAAGCTAAAATATTTGCACAACACCCTTAACCTATTTATTTATCAAACTAATGCCCTTTAACTTCCTAGCTAACTGTTCTAACTGTCCCTGACTAAGGGCCTGTTTAATATGCCCATTTTATGTTTCCATTTTCATTGAAAATGAAAAAAGAAAACCTTGTTTTAGCAAGTGGGGAGGGTGGTGGATTGGTCTCAGTACACCCAAAATTTGATAAAGATGCTTGTAGGAGGGCAATCACTCTATTTGTCATCCTTGATGAACACCCTTTTAGAGTTGTCAACATAATGACATTTAATCAAATTCAATCTTTCATTTTATATGATCAGACACTTGACACTTCATCTCAGTTTGCTTCATTGCCTGACACTCAAGTGCTCAACCAAAGGGCCCTACTTATGTTCCGACGCTAGCTCTTCCTTCTTCATATTTGTCCTTTATCCTACATGGGAAAAATTGTTTTTCTTTGAAACACTAAGCCGTTCTATCCATCATTGTTTATCATTATATTGAGATCAATGATTTATTTTGTTGCTCATCATTCTTGCAGGGCTTTATCTTTTTTTGTATTGTGTGCTACGTGTTTTGACCGCGACATCCTCTCTGCCATTCAAATTGGGTTCTAATTTTTAAACCAAGTTTTAAATCTGGGTATGCTGAAGATTGGGAACATGGCTTCAATTGTTGCATACTTGTTTTGTTTAATCCATTTCCATCATGTTCTGATTTCAATTTTTTGTTCACTATAAATTTGTATCCAACTTCCAAACAATTGTTTGTCCTGGAACATGTTTATGCTTGTTTTCGATGGAGGTTGAAGCACAAAAGAAGATGAATTTTTTATTTTACAGTAAGAAGATGACGAGTCTAAATACAAATAATAATAAAAAAAATAAAAAAATAATTACTCTTTAAACAGGTAGCAAGTAATGGAATAAAAGAAGTTGCATGAGGTGGCTGAATATCATTAGAGTGTCTTAAAAGAGTGTGCTAGAGGATGTGTTAGGGGAGTGAAAGTGAGAAACCAAAAAGCAAGAGGTACATTGAAAATGGATATAAGCAGTCTTTTGAAAAAGAAAAATAAATAAATTTCCTAGACAAAATTTGTCTCATTTTCCCTAAAAAAAATTGTCTCATTTAAACATGTCACATAGGTTAATGAAAAATAATAATTAAGTTTGATTTTCATCGTCTGAGTGCGATTTTGTGTAGTTTATTGTATTATGTGACATTGTTTGTTTGATTTTTGTTAAAGATCAACTTCAATTAACTATACCATTCAATCTGAATACATGAGTATATAAATCACTTTAAATTTAATCAAATTATTTTTGACTATTTTGTAGTTGTATGTTATTAACTTGGATTGGTGAGTTTGTTTGAATATTCATCATTTTTGTTTTTATCGATATTGAATATGTCATTATATTCGATGTATTTTATCAATTTAAGTGAATGAATATAATTTTATTTTTGTCAAAAGATAACAAATAATAATAAATGATAGAGAGAAAAATAACATTTATATTAATTTATCCTTATTATTATTGGTGTATTCTCATTAATAATTTTATCAATTTGAGTCGCATGCAATATTAGCTTTAGATGACTATAAATTTATTTTAAGAAAAAATTCTTGTAAGAAAATTACAAATTTCGTCGCTAACGTGGTTAATGAATGTTGCCTAAAGTCCACAACAACTTAAGTTCCAGTTCAAAAGTAAAGATGTCTAAATTGTTAGATTGAACGTCATCGTTGTTGTTTGAACCCTCATATCGTGTGTCAGTTCATAATAGCTTTGTTATTTCATTTATCTATAAAAAAATTGTATATTGATTGGTTTAAATTGATTTTAATTCTGTCAAATTTTACATACTTTCCATATTACAATTAAAGTAGGTTGATCATCGTGGTTTCATATTTTTGTCACTATCAATTTGATCTCTATCTCTATCTCTATCTCTATAATTTACAATTTTTATTTTTAAATTCATCATATAACCTAAGAACCAACTATTCAGATGAGTAAAATCTCACCATCTATCTGCATGAGCTTCATTTAAATGGATTTAATCCATCAAAATTGACATGAGAAAAATCGAACCTTAAACTTTAAGATGAACATAGCTCTCTATGATGTGACAATTACAATTGATGCTAATATGATATCCAACATTATCATTAGACTTGAAGGCTTATTCAAAGTCTAAAGATGTTCGAAACTATTAAGATACATACAAAGTATAAACTAAATGGTCCCCAGTGAGTTTAACTCAAATTGGTAAGGACATTGCATAATATATAGATATTAGAATTCAAATCTCAAACACCCACTTTTTCACATTTAAAATGTGAGTTCCAGCCACTAGACTACTAAAAAAATAAAGTATAAACCAAATGTAAGCAAAAATAATCCCTAAACTGACCTCTATTGATAATTTCATATGATGGATGGATTAAGTTTCTATATGGAGCAAACATGAGTTGACGGTGGCATCTAACGTGGGGTTTTAGTCGTTTTACCAAGTCAGATGACAGCATATAATCTCAGTGTGATAAGTTGATAATACCTTGGATGACATTCATAGCCAAAGAAGTATATAATGATGAGTCTGAATCTAGTAGTGTAGAAAGATAATCCGTAACTATTCATGCATAACCACTTCTCGTCATTCTAAATGACTGAGTCAATTGAGGTACTTGTAGACCTTTTATTACCCTCAATTTTACTGGTTTTGTTGCATCTGATTTTTTATAATAATTAATTATATTTGGATTTTGTTTTTATTTTTATTCGTTTTACTTTGAATATGTTAAATAATGTTTGTTTAGATTTAGAATATGTTGCATGTATTTTATACGTATCCTACTAGTTTTGGGAATCCTATGGTCATGTTAGAGCGAGTATGTTAATTGATAGACGATTCTCTTCTTCTCCGTCAAACATTCGCACGAATGATTGTGTTAACGAGAGCTATGTGTTTGGTAAAATTAAGCTATAGCTATAAGCTAACTTATAGCTGATGACTGATAATTTATAATTGAAAAGTTAGCTTATTAAAATTAAAACTGTTTGGTAAAATTAGCTGTTGAAGTGACTGATAAATATAAAATGACATAAAAGAACATGCTTGTTTAATTTTTTTAATATCATATATATAATTTGTATTACTTAATGCATTTATTTTTAAAAATATTTAAATATATTTTAAATTATTTTCATCTCCAAAATTATAAATGTATTTATAAATTCAAGCGTTTTTTTATTTAACAATTTTTATTTTATTTTTATGAATTTAATTTAACTAAACTTGCTTCACTATTTATTGTAAATTTTATATAAAATTATATATTTTATAAATTATGAGCAATTGTACATTTTTTTTTAGTAACGAGCAATTGTACATCGACAAACCTATATATTTAGTAATATTTTCTTTCAAAAATAAAAAATGGCAATCTGATAGAAGTCCGGTATGTTGATATGTTATTACAAAGAAATAGGGATAAATCCTAATTACAAGTATAGAACAGCGCAAAAAGTGAACAAGAAAAAAGCCATACTGACAACATGGTAAATCATGGTTAGTTTAATAAGATCGTGGGTAGTTATTTTTATTATAATAAAATAAAATAAAATTAAGAAAAGGTTAAAATTGGAAGAAAGTATAAAAAGCTATATAAGTTATAAGCTTAAAAGCTACTTGGATTAGCTTATGTGAAAAAAGTTTTTTACCAAACACATCTCATTCTATCAAAACAAGCTTATAAGTTAGTCAAACAAGATATAAACTTAGCTTATTTGTGTTACCAAACACAGCTCCATCCTGCCATTTTTTCTTCCAACGTGTGGATATCCCCGTAGTTTTAACATATGACATTTTTAAGATTGAAACGAAACAATTTTTTCCCCCGTGAGGATAATACATTAAAGAATCATGCTCTTTATCCAAATAGATTTGCTCATTTCTAAAGTAAACGACCAAAATACTCCTGTGTGAGTTAACTCACGCTAATGTAAATGACAACGCGAGTTAACACACGCTGAGTGAGTTAAGTCATGCCGAAAAAACACACTGAAACCCAGCGTGAGTTAACTCACGCTAGACCCAGCGTGGCGTGACGCTGGTTTTGTTTCATCCAACTTAATTCACAATTGTACATACAAGATGAAACAAAAAAGGTAACCTCTGTTTCCTTCCCCTCTAAGTCTCTATAGGAGTTTTGTGCCTATTTTTGTCTCCTTCTCTCTCCCACGTGTGTTTGTGTCGGAATTTACAAAGTTTGAATTCTAATATTTTACCTTCAATCACATGGTAACTTCTTGAAATGAGTTCCATTCAACTGACACAAGATAAAACAAGATTGCATGTTCCTTCTCTTAATATATATTTGACATCACCTTTTTCTATGTTCAAGTTGTTTATATGAAAGCAACCATTCAAAAATCATGGATGAAGCAACTCACAAATTTAACACTAACGTGAAGAGAGGTATTTTGATCAGTTACTTTAGGAATGAGCAAAACCGTTTGAGTAAAGAACAGAATTCTACATTAAAATTGCGTCAAGTGAAAAACCCATGAGGCAGGCCTCAGTGGGGGCTCACCTTTCTAGACATGGTGAGTTCGCAAATGACAACAACTTGTTCCTTAAATATTTATTTCTATAAGAGATAATTTAGGATTGTTTTAAGGAAATTTCTACCTCGTGTCATTGAGTTTCATGGCTGACCACTTAACACATCATGACACAGCTAGAATAAATGAAGTGGTTTATCGTAAAGAAAAAATTGTAATTTGTTTTCACCAAAACAACAAAGAATATTAAAGCATATTTCCATTACATTTGGCAAAATAATGGATTTTCCTGCAACACAGAAACTGTGGAAGCGATTTTCAATTTCCCCAACCAAACTATGGAATGAAATGAGTTTTAGATAAATGAAAAGTGAATCAAGCATAAAGTGAGAGCTTACTAATGACAGCTTGAAGTCAGCTGACACATTAGAAATCGCGAGATTAAAACTCTGCTCTAGCCTGGCAGTTTTTGACAACAGAAGAAGCAAGTTTTTAACATTAGTGCTGAGTGCATACTATACTTGTAAAGATAAAGGACAAATACCCAATATGGAAATACTCGTTTGAAGAAGTCACAGGACAACAGAATAACAATAACAGATAAACCAACAAAAATCCATAAACACCACCAACACCACTAGTCTCACAAGAATCTACGAGACAGATCTCTTAAACAAAACAATATGAAAGCTTAGAGAAATGATCATAGCAAACAAAACAAATAGCTAGAAATAAGTTAGTTCTTTCCACCAATATCCTTCAAAGCACAGATCTGCTCCTCACCCATAGCAGACATCACGGATACAACAAGGTCCTTTCCCTCAGCAAATCCATCCTTGATCTGCACACAAAGCAAACAAATGATACATACTCAAACAGATGAACACTCAAACAGATGATACAAAGACATAAACTAAAATCAGTTTTGTGAAAGCCATTACAATGCAACAAATCTAAACATACCTGAGTGAGCAGACTGTCATCGGTGGGAAGTTTGAGGTCATCTTTAGTGTTTCCATTTTCAGTGAGCAAGCTCACCTACAATACAAAAACATAATCATTTAATAGTTATAACAAGCATACATCAAGATTGATTTTCATAATATAGCTATCAAAAGGAATAGATAAGCCTGTTACAGATTAATGGAGTACAATAACTTTTGTAACAGGAATCATTTTTACCCGTTTTAATTGAGCCTGTTTAAGCTTTATGGATTAATCAGAGCTTAGAAAAAAGATTTTGGGATTACAAAGAGAAGCTTTTTTAAATAGCTTCTAACATAATCTGATTTAGATTAGTGTGGTGAAAAATGATTTTGACTATTCTAAACATACACAAAATCAACTCACCGACCATACCCTTCAACATAAAAGGGTCTGAACATAATCTAAATCATCTTATGTAATGATCACTTTTATTTTAGAGATCATTTGTTATAGCTTTTGTCATAAAAAAATCACTTTTTAAAAACAAAATAATCACTTAATCTGAAAGTAAAAAAATCTTAAACAAAAATAATCACTTAATCTGAAAGCAAAAAAATCTTAGACAAACAATTTCTCCTCATTCAAACAAATTTCCAACTAATTGAATATCAAAATCAGTTTTTTTGTCTACGTAACCCATAACAATCAGTTCATACTTCTTTATAATCTGGACACTTAATTAATCAAATCAAAGGAAACCAGTTAACAAAAACACTTACAAATCCATCTTCAGAAATGTCAATGAGCTGATAATCGGTACGATTCACGTGAGGAACCTAACAAAAATAAAAACAATTGCATCAACAATTACATCAAAAGACAGTAGACACAACAATTATATCAAAAAACTAACAAAACTAAAAATTTCAAAAGAGAAACAGAGATAAATTGAAATTGAGACATACATCACAATTATGTGAAGACGGCACGATATCCTCAAGCTTCTTTGAAGTGAAGATATCAATAGCAACAAAATGACACTTGGCATGTCCATGCTTCCCGGTCTTTGAAGTCGAAACTTCAACAACCTAATCGCAACAACAAAAAACAACGCACAAATCAAATCAAAATCCATGAATAACGAAGTAGAAAAACTAGATCTGATAATCGAAACGAAAACAATTACGAATAATGACCTTGCAGGGACGGTTTTTGATAACTATGTATCCATTCTTACGGATGGTACCAGCTTGTTGAGGATAGGTTTTGGAAGCACCGGCATCGGCCTTGGATTCAAATTGGTGCTCTTCGTCAGACATCTTGATTCAGAAGTGGCTTTGGCGGTGACGAAGAGCGATAATGAGAACAGAGATTTGTTTCGGTTGTTCAATTGAAAGTGAAGATAAGTTGTAAATTAGGGTTTTAGTTTTCGAGTTATAATATTCGCAGATCTCAGGCGTGGAATCAACGCTAAAATTTTGGGCTTTTGGCCCAATAAAACAAACAAATCTTTATTTATTTTTTCGACTATCTTATCTTTGATTTTATTTTTTAAATAAATAAATAAGAATGCTTATCTTGCTTTTACTAAAGTAAATGGAGATTGTTATTAAGAGTCACTCACATGGAAAACTGTAGTTAATCAAATTATACATTCAAAAAAAAATTAATTATCGATCGAATTGTTGAATGTTTCGCACTAATGGTAAAATACTTTGCGTATTTTACTTTTTTTTTCCTTAAAAGAAAAAGTAAAATACTCAAAATAGAAAGTAAAAATATATTTCTCTCCTTTTGATGAAATCATTAAACATATTTTCTCAAATATATCACTTTTTGTACATTGAAAAAGCAATATTTTTTCATCAAAAAATAAATATTACAATCTCAATGTATAAAAATAAAAACGATTTAAGAAAGTTGAATATATTGAAGCAAAAATTCCACTATGAGAAATTGTGTTCCTTTTCTCCTTACTCTTTAGGTATGTTGAGAGAAGAAACGGATAAATGTGTTCATTTAATTATTTTATATAAAGTAATTTTCTTTTTTGTAAATAGTTCAAGTTTATATAAACTACAAATTGGTTTAATTTATTTTTACTATCATTGTAAAACTTTATTGCACGTGTGTTTAATCACATCTCACTACATAGATATTTGTAGATGTAAAGATTTTTAAGTGTTTGATAAAAAATTTGGAAAATGATTGTGCAATAAGTAACCGGTTATATAAAAGAAAAAATTGTTAACTTGTAAGTTTAATAACATGGTCCTAATATAAAGTTTTAGTGGCTTTTAGTGCTTTATCTTATGTTTGGTAAGCCTCAAAATCATTTTCAAAATCACCAACCTCGAATGTTATACTGGCCGTATGGCAGTACAAGCAGTGGTATTAGTATTACCAAAGGGAGTAATGTCAACAGAAAAGAACCACAGAACATGGAAGTGACTTATGTTTGTTGTTTGATCAAAAAAGTTCCTATTGTGAAGTTTATTAGGTTGTTCTTGTTTCTGTCATCTTCAAAATGCATAATCAATCATCAGAGAAGAAGATTTGGCTTAAAGTACAATAGAGCTAACACAGACTGCACTTCTTAACTTCACACCTCTAAAGTCACACATACAAATTGAATTAATGAAATGAATAATAAAGCTATGACCTATGTTCATTAGAATCAATAATCTTCCACCTTAACAGCTTCACGAGGCATTTCATAGGCCTCTTTAGGCCTTGATTTCTTAACACCAGTGGTAGTGAACCATACTTTGTCAGATTTATAACTCTCAACATAAACACTAGTGACCTTAACCCACACAAGAACCTTGGTCTTCATTCCATCTATAACAATGAGTTTTCCTTTTGACAATGTTCCTTTGACGCGATTTGAATATCTCACAACGGATGAGTCCTTGAAGCATACCTCAGAAGGGGAGGACAAATGCACCATCAACTTTCCTTTTGATTCATCAAACTCGTAACATGTTATATTACGGGGGAATAGGCCTGGAGGAAGGTTGTGCTCCCTAAGAAGATCTGGTAATGATTTCTGAGTTTTTCCTGAAACAGAATTTAATATGTAGTCAAATGTTATTCTGATTGTTATTAATATCAATCAATATTAATTTTATTTTGAGCCAGTAATTTGTGTATGCATCTATGTGGAAAAAAGATTAATCTCAAATTGCAAATATGTTATAAAAATAGCAAGTACCTTTGAGCTTGTTGATGAAAAGTTTTGCCTTGTCTTCAACAGTATTTGAGAGAGACTGAAATTGAAATAGATATACAAGTATTCTTGTACATAAATTTATGTTTGCAACAAAACAATTCACATTAACATGAAAACAAAGGTTAATTAACACGATGATTAAAGGCTCATTTTGATCATTTTATATACTTCAAGGTATAGGACATAATTTTGTGACTCAACAAAATTTTGAAGGCAAGAACAAATACCCCTTAATTCTCATATCATTGCCATTACAAGAAAACCAATCAGCTATGAATATCATATCATATCAGTCTTCAACATGGGCTAGTTGCCTAGTTCCTGTTCTGCTTCACAATCTCATTATATTTTGTCATGTCATGTATATTTTTTATACTCTAGTCATATTCAAGATTCCAAGAACATAAGACCTCTTCTACTTCTATTATCAAATCTTATATTCTGAGTATTTTATAAAGCCATTTATCCAAAATTGGCATAACTAAGAAACAATAAAAAATTCAAGATTTAAATATGGTCTTGAACAAATGAAAAAGAAAAAATAAATCAGAAACAGAAAAAAGAGACTCACAGATAAGTCATTAGTTATGTGGGAAATCTCTTCCTTGGCTTTCTTGGAGATCCAAAAGCTTCCCAATTTAGTCATAGCTTTATCCATTTTCCTTCTCAGTTTTTCTTGTAGAAAGAAATGAATATAAAAATGGTGTTAAAAACACTTTAGAGGCTTAGAGTGTCACTATCTCGGATGGTAAAGGAGATATCTCAGAACGTACGCTGCATAACAAATCAGGACGTACGCTGCATGATGAAAGAAAAATGGTGAAGACTTTCAAATATAAACTCCAAAGAAAATTAAACAATAAATGGAAAATAGAAAGTGACACTGTACATGGAAGGATATAATTTCTCACGTTGATTTGGATTTTGAGGCTAAAATGGCAGAACAGAACACTTATTCATCATGATGAAAAAATGGCATATACTGACCAATCTCCACAAATGGTGTGTGGTATACTATATCTTTTGGATCTAGGGCGATTGCTTTAATGTGATGTACTTATGGTTAGTTGTATAACTTGCCTTAAATTTAAAGCAATATATGGTTAAAAACTATTGAAAAAATGGTGATGTTTCAAATTCAATCACTACGTGTGTAACCAAAAAAAATAATTCAATCACTATGCGATGCGAGATCTGATATGTGGTTCACTATGCTATGACACACGACACTCAAACAACAATACCACACTAGCTAGCTTGCTTTGTGTTGTAAATTAGATTAAATTGGTGTAAGAACTAACTATGGTTTGTACCAAAAAAAAAAAAGAACTAACTATGGCCAACCAATAAAAGCAAATTGATAAAATTTATATCGGCCCAACACATGTTAATACCACCTAATATATCTGGCCTGAGTGGTTGTTGATGGGATGAAGATGGTGGACATTGGTGTTACTGTTAACTTGTAAATTCGGATGAGTTTAGGTTTTTAGGTGTCAACGTTGTGTTAATTTAGAGATAAAATTGTTTTTTTTGTTGAAATAGGAATGTTTGACGAGGTTGAACGAGTTAACATTAAAGTACTCGATAAGGTTTATTTGTCTTTTAATGTTAAGTTGAGCATAACGTTTTATTATGGTGGTTCGATATACTTTGCCTTTATGATTAAGCCATATTTTGCACTATTGACATATTTACAATATTTATATTAGTTTATATCTGTCATGTATATAATAAATTTTATATAATTTTAATTTTAGGTAAACTCATACGAATTTACGAATCGAGATTACCTAGGTAAAATGAGTCGAGGTAAACTCTCGAGTTGTAAAACATACAACTCCTCTAATCATTTAAGATGGTGTACCTGCAAACACACCAATAATCAAGTAAGAATGCACAAAATATGAGATTTTTAAGTTAGAAAAGGGTGTATGGATATCATGAGTTAGCATTTATAGAGTGAGATTAGGGCTTTACTATCCAAAACTTTAGCCGAGACAACTATCTCCTTGGACACCTGTGAGCTGATTAGGATGGGACAACATTGGATTGGGACTAAGACCCCAAGGATATCGGTGGCCCTACTTGGGTGTGTGATCTTTAGGGCGAGTCTTCGTCGTGGTTTGCATAGAAGCTAGTTACTTGATGCGACTCAGTCCGTTAATCAATTGGGTTTTGGCTCAATCCGAAATAAAACACTTTATTTGATTTTGTTCACTCGTTTACACCCTTAATTTCTAGTATTGTTTACGAGGGGTGTTTAGTTAGAAGATTACAAGCTCATTTATGAAATTTATGATGGGAATATAAAATACATACACATACGTTTGTTACGAGGGAATAAATAATTATTCGCAAGAAAAAATTATTAATGAGAACTTATCATTTTCACGGAGTCATGAACTCCATTCACCTTTGTGAATATGGGAAGAAACACACCCAAATCATTTAGGTAATAAAAGATTATTCATTTTGAATAGTTGCTTTACTTAAACTTACAGCGTTATATAAAATGTATTACTTCATGTCCCGTAAGTTTAGTTTCATGTCCCGTAAGTTTAACTCAATTGACATAGACATTGTATAACATATACGGGATCTATCACTCTACTTATTCATTTTAAAATAATGAATTTCTATCCATTAACATGCATGACAACAAAAAAAAGTACTACTTCCTCCATCCAAAATCAGTGTTTTTAAGAAAGAAAAAATGTCCCACAATAAGTGTCATCTTATTTTATCAATATAATATTGGTGGTTTGAAAAACCCACACTAATTTGGATTTTCATTCTCAAAATAAAGACAACTTTTGAATTATGGATCATTTTAAGTTCTTGTCTTGGATGGAGATATAGTTGAAATTACCCAACGTAGTGTCTCGACCTTTTGCAGTATCCATGAGTTGTTTTGAGGTTTCGATTGTATTGTAGTTGTCTTGTTTTTGTTGCCATCTTTATTGTTCGATTGCATTCGGTCCTTAGCTTTTGGAGCAAACTTTTGAGTTGTATGTAACTCCTTTTTTTTCTATACCTTGGCAGGCCTTGTACTTTGATTGTGTTTAGAGCAAGATTTTTATGGTCACAAACACAAATAATATATATGGATTTAGGCACACTCACAAATGATAACAAATAGAAGAGAAAAATCACTATCAGGATTTGAGTGGTGGTCGAAGCTGAACGTTTGAAGCAAAATCATTATCAGGTGCCTAATTGATCACTATTGACGGTGTTGGTTCTTTGAGGAGCTGTGTTTAGGGGATTTGGCATTTTGAGGGTGCTGGTAGTTTTCCTTTAGGGTTTTGGTGTTTTTATTTTTTTGTTTAGGATGTAATACTTGGGATTTAATTGCCTTATATATAATATATTTTGTCATTAAAAAAAAATTATATATCAATAATAATATGTTATTACAGCCGTAGAAAACCTACAAGGGACGTACATACGACAAAAGTTAAATAAATAAAAAATAATATAAGAGTAATTCCATGACGTGAAGTCATTGATAGGATGAGTGTGTTCCCTAGTGTTACAGCCAACTCCAACCATATCACTTGAAAATTCCGAGGAAGAAGAACCGAACGAGAATGATTCTTCTAACCTGCACTCCATGACAATTTCATAACATAGTATTATCCGCATTGGAAAACTAATTAAAACATCTTCCTAATTCCTAAACAATTTTCCCATGTTCATTTCATACTCTTGTTTTTGTCTCCATTCATCCTTTTCTTTTCTCCCCATTTTCTTCACAACTTATTTACAGGTATGTACGTATGTATCTATCTTTATTGCCTCTAATATTAATTTATTTTACTTTCTATGATTGTAACTAACTTTTATGCATCTGCATGTGAATATAGACATGATTAAATTTAAGTTATATTGAGTTCATATTTGATGGCATGGGGATATAGAGATTAATTTTCATGCACCATGGGCGTACAACTTTTTATATCGTCTACTAATCACAAATTACCGTCTATATGCAATTTTAAGATAGATATGTTTAAAGTCAAATATTGTTACTGATTTAGAGGTTGTGATTGATTGATGTTGTACAAAATGTGCATTAAATCAATGTATATGTTTCCAGATTCTAAGCTGGAGATTTTGGGGTTTTGACTTTCTTGAGACTCTGTTGGTGCACATAATTTTCTATTTTAACAAAATCATGGTTGGTGAGATTGATACTACACCAATTGAAACGGTCCGGCATGGCGTCTCATTATTTGATGATAAAGGTGATAACAAGAAATTTCTAGCCAGGAATAAGGTAAGATAAGAATCCAGTTAATACACTTTCCAATCCTTATACCTTGATCTTTTTATTTCATTCATGTACAAGTACAACACATTCCACTTGTGTAGAGTTGATCCATTTGAGGTTATTCAATTGAGATTTCAAAGGATTTTAAAAGACTTTTTTGTTTTAAAAAAGTCTTTAGGTATTCAATCAAGACTTTTAAGGAATCTAAAATATTCTTGTGGTATTCAATTAGGATTTTCAGGATTTTTTAATGAGTCCAATAAAATCCAGTGGTATTCAATTGAGATTTTGCACAACTTTAAAATTGTCTATTGGTATTCAAAATTGTAAGGAT
>Ga0099826_10001450_pt1 | contig 14237 bp, 7 predicted proteins | sample Mtrugardesep15_FD_76830 | JGI IMG/M metagenome (GOLD analysis project Ga0099826, IMG submission 76830) | Root nodule microbial communities of legume samples collected from California, USA - M. trunc garden sep15 | ecosystem: Host-associated > Plants > Roots > Nodule | place: USA: California... | reverse complement strand
GATTGATATACACATTGGTTAAGATTTCAAAAAGCATCATAGGGATCATTTGGTTAATGTCTGTTTTTTGCTTCCTTTTATTCTTCGGTAGCTGTTTTTCCATTTTGTGAAAGATTGTTAATACGAAATAGAAAAAGGAAGGACAAAGTTAGAGAAAGTAAGAGAGACTTAGGTTGTTGTTGTAATTTTGTAATCCCTTGTTCTAAGCTAATAATAAATGTGGGATATGGTATTTATTATCCATATTTTATTTTATTTTTTCCTTTTTATAACATTTAAGGTGATGTGTCTAATTGAATGAATTTTATTGGTTGATGGTGTAAAATTATTTTACACTGTCAGTCTATTCTAATTAATCTCTTTAAATTATATATAATATAGTTTAAATGTTTTTTTATCAATAACCTATTATGTTAATAATCTACCAAAAAATAACTTAATATAATTTAAATGTTTATTGATATTTGTTAGCATTAATATAATTTAAGTGTTTGATCAATCATTTTTTTTATACAATTTTTCTAACAAAATTATATTGATTCGAACCAATTCATTCATATTAAATTTATCAACCAAATTAAATTTCATCTTATTTAAAAAGATATTACGCACAATTTTTCCAACTAACAAAATAATCACTACAAATATGGGCTCCAAATGACTAGCTCATCACTTACAAAAAAGGAAATGAAATAATGTTAATTAATGAAATGTTGGGGTCATATTTTTTGTTTCAGGTTTCTCAGAAAAAAGTAACCTGCAGGTAACAGGTCAAACATCTCAACCGTTCATTTATAATATTAATATATCGATGGACTAAAACTGTTGTCATAAAGGGAAAGGCATATTTATGTATCATGCACAAATTTTATATTTGTGTATTGTAAACGCCACCCTACCAACCTGCTATAAAAAAAGGAAGGGGTGAGATTTTCAGCCCACCATCACTAGTTTATATGACTGCCCATCACTAGTTTATGTTATATAAAAGGGTTAAATAAATGTATTTATGTAAAACTAGTAAGATTTGTGAATGTTATGTGCATCTTCTATGTGTGTTCTTCTCAATTTGTCATATATTTTCTTATATTTGTTTAATTCTTGAAGAATTTTCCCCAATTTCGTGAATAGTGAGAGATCATAGTGGAATAGAACTCAAGTTGAGTGAGAAATCGAGGTTGTAGAGAGCAAGGAAGCCGACAACAATGGATGGTGACCGAGACTCATTTCAGTGACAAAAATACACTTATAAAAATAAAATAATGTAATAAATTACTCTTCAAACAAACTCAAGAATGCGTCCTTGAGCATGTGATTTGATTCACAATTTATACGAAATGATTTATGTATTTATTTACAAAAACTCAACTCTAAAGTGTTCTAAGACCCTCCACCTATAAATATAAATTTTCCTCATTTTTCTCATTATTGAAACCATTCTTTACTTTTCTCTCTACTATATCTCTTCAAGAAACACTTTGTGAAAACACTTTCATCAAGAAACTTTGAGAGATTGTTCCATAGGATTATGGGGTACTATTAGATTGGGTAATGATTTGATTATCTCAAGGAAACTGAGGTGGCTCAAGATTCTAAAGTATAGATTCTAATAGTACCTTCCATTCTATACTATAGAAGAAGGTTTATTTTCGCCTATAATATCTCAGGGGATTTTCTTGCAATTCAAGACCGAAGAAGCTTCATGGAGCTCTTCTGAATGAAGAGATCTTTTTGAAGATCACTCAAAGATTGCATGGAGTTAAAGAATGGAAGGGTTCAAGTTCTAAATTCGTGGAATTTGAATTGGTTCATGTTTGAGGTGATCATGTTAGAATAGAACTAGGACATAGCATCTTTTATAGCAAATATTGGTATATTGTGGAATATTACTTGTGACAAAAACCTTGTAAAGGTGTGGAGCATGAAACTTATATATTGTTGACAAAACACGTGGAACTTCGTAAAAATAGAGTAATTACGTAAACATGGTATAAATTCAATTCAATCATAAAAAATTCAAACTATTACACATAAGCAACTAAAGACTTTATCTAAAAAAAGATCAGAGATAAAAATATTGAATTCAATGGAAATTGACATAAAGAATTCAAACTATTACACATAAGCAACTAAAGATTTTATCTAAAAAAATATCAAGAGATAAAAATATTGAATTCAATGGTTTAGAAAAACTTCTCAAATCCAAGTTTCATGGGATTCATCATCATATGTTTTTCTCTTCTATCAATCTCCTCTAAAAAACACTATTACAACAAAAAGTACCCCCCAACAACGACATAAATGGACCACAAAATCTAAAGAACACAAAAACTTTAATTGTTGCATGTTCCCAGCATTAGAGATTTTGCTTCATTATATGAAATTAATGTTCCAAAACCCTCTTGTACGTTAAGTATAAAAATCATAATAACGTTATCCATATTCATGTTATAATGGAATCGGTGCAAATGAACAAAGAAAAATATACTCCTTCCGTTTCAAAATACATGTCCATTTTGAAGATTAATTTTGTTTGACAATACTTGTCCATTTCAAGTTTCAATACAAAATTAATTATTGTCTTGTCAATAATACCCTTATATATTTATTATATAGAGAGAAAAAATAGAATGAAATAATAAATGGTTAAGGGTAGTATAGAAAGCACACACATAATTTCATAAAAAATAACAAAATTTATTTGGTTTCTTAGTTACAACAATTTCTTTAAAATGGACATGTATTTTAAAACGGATGGAGTAATAAAAAGTCATTATTTAATTGTTTTAAAGCCGCCGTGGACGAAGACGATGATTTCAAAGCGCCAAAACGAAGAAAACGCGGCGCCACTACCACGTATCCTGCCATTGCAGGTGAGGAAGGTGTCGTTTTATTTTCACAGCGAAAGAGAGGAAAGGAAACATGGCATTCTCTTAGGATGGCGATCAATGACACAACATTGGTAATTTTCTTTCATTTATTTTTTTTAGAATAATATGTTTTTTTATGGAACTAGTTATTGTCATAATATTAACATTAATTAATAATTTAATAAAATATATATTGCATATGCATGAATAAGGATGGCTTAAGAACTCTTGATTTCACCAATTGTTTTGTCTTTACTTCTTAATTTGTTTATAATTGACTCTCCTATGGACTATTCTTTTTGTGAAAATGACTTATTTACGTAAATTCTAAACATCATAGTACTTACATTGGTATCTACTTAGTTATCCAATTTTGTTTAGTAAATACTCTTTAATAAATATACACTGATGTTGACTCATGTCATGTGTTTGGAATTAAATAGAAGTATGACTGAAATATCTCCTCCCGTATTTATTAGGAGTAATAATATTTTTAAAATATAATTTAATTTAATTTTTTTTTATATTTAATGATCTAACTCGTTAGTCTTAAGTAACCAAAAAAAACTCGTTAGTCATAAAATGTAATTTAAAAAATTTATTTAGTTTTTTTTATTGAGATTACATAAATTCAATACAATTAACTCTATTTCTCGAGATGAATAAATTTTAAACATATTTCATTTCAAAAGAAGTGCATTTTTGTTATATGTTTATCAATATAATATTGTAAAGTAGTTAGACTATCATCAATGAATTACTCTAAATGTATTAAAAATGATTTGAGTCTTTTCAGGAATTGGTCGGTTATCCTACATACCTTAACTTGGTAGAAACAATGTATTTATAATATGATTAAGAAAAAGCATCTAGGCTGCTATAGGGATTAGATTTTTTTTTTTTTTTGTCAACATAGATTTTTTATTATATTTCTTTATTTATTTTTCAGGTTCTTAAAAAAATTTAGATTTGTTTGATTTAGAAAAAGAGTAAATACTAGACATGATAGTACAAACATTAATATAATTCAATTTGATGTGCCTACATTTTCTTAAATTTTAATATTGTCTTTAATTGAGCTCAGTTTTTGTCTTCAACACAATTGAAATTTTTCTTTGTTTTGGTGGGTGTTAGACTGACTAAATTAATTTTTTTTGTGCATTATGATAGATGAAGAAGATTCTTAGTAGAAGGAAAAGAAAAAAGGATTCCATGTTCAGATCAAACAACAACACAAAACTAGAAATCATTGATAAACACAAAACAACAACACATGAAACCACTTCAAACACTTCCTCTATTAATATTGGTTCATCCACAATTTGTTCCTCTTCATTATCTCTTAATTCATCTACCTCGTCACACTTTGATCGCATGTCAAACTCTTCCACTTTTGAAATAAATAACACACCAAAACCACCATCATTAACTGGAACTAATGGAATATCAAAGAAAATTAACAGTGTTGTTGAAGATAAGAGGAAAAGAAACATAATTTTATGTATTCTATGGATTATTAATTTATTGGTTTTGATTTTATGGGGTAAATTTTTCGCTATATTGTGCGTTTTAATTTGGTTCTATCTTGTGCCTTTTAGACATAGAAGAAAATGTAAAGAGATGGTTTCTTCATATAAATAGAGTGAATTTGACTTTGTTCAGTATAAGAAGAAGATTATTATGGATGGGATACTCGAAAGGAGTCTGTACTCCTTCGACTTATGCTAATTCGATGACAAAGTCATAAAGGGTGCAAGTTTTTTTCTTTCTTTTTTGATGTATTTATTTAAGGGTGCTAAGTTTGTAACACTATGAGTGTGTATACAAATTTGTATACATGATGAACTTTGGGAGTAATTGATGAATATATATTGATAATTGTATACTTATAGACTTATAAATGTGTATAATTAACATTAATATATTGATTTGTAACTTGTGAATTATGTTTTGTGATGGTAAAAATATTGATTACACTTAAAAGAAAATTAAAACATGAAACTTTGACATGTGAGTTTTCATTGTTAGTTTGATGTATAAGGTGTTTAATTGATTGAAGTTAGCTTCTTTTGTATCATAACTTTATGCCTCTTTGAAGGTGGAGTAAGTGACAAAAGTGCCTCATTTTAATTTTACATTCAATTTGTTGAACTATTTGAAATTTAAAAAAGGTCATGTCTTTTTCTCGATAAAACTTAGATGAATTAGGGCGTAAAATATATTACTACCTCCGTTCCTTTTTAAGTGTCACTTTTGGAGAAATTTTTTGTTCTTATTTACCTGTCACTTTCAAAATTCAAATGCAACAATACATGTTGTTTTACCAACATTACCCTTAGTTATTTATTGTGGAGAGAGAAATATATTAAATGACTAAGGATATTATAGTAAAAGTATAGATTATTATATAAGAAAAAACAACATTTATTGAATGTCTTAATTTATATAAGATGTTAAAAAATGACACTTAAAAAAGAACAGAGCTAGTAATTGTTTGAGATTGGTTGCTGCCATGTAATATTATCATGGATATATAAATCGAAATCATATGTTTACGATAAGTTGGTTATTACTGTTACAGTGGTGTAGTTTGGAGTCAAATCAAGCCTCTTCTTTTTCGTTTTCTCCTTCCTCAAATTTTCGTTTTTGTCTTCATCGAAGATAATTTTCTCTTCCTTTGATCAATTGAAACTCATGATCAGATTAATTTTTTGTGTTATCTGTTTAATCGTTGTTATATTTGTTCCATTGCATGTCGAAGTATCTCTTTTTCCATAAATTTTTGTGCTTCAGTTTAAATTTTGCTTGCATGTTTGCTTTATTTATTTCATAATTGTTTTTGTGTTTGGATTAATAAAAATTGTTGTATTTAATTTTATTGAATTTTTATTTGTGTTTACTTTAGATATTATTGAATTTGTCTTATTTTTACATGTGGGGTTTTTGATTTTATTTTATTTGTTGTGAAATTGAGCAGTCATAAAGTGTTTGAGAAAATGTCTCAACAGGAAAATGAATGATATTGTTTAGTTTTACATGGTCCTGAAGATTTTATTTCTGTTTTGTTTGAAGAGTACATACCACTTTCGACACAAACCAAATAATGATATTGCATGCCCTTTATATCCGCTATCAATATAGAGCTAGTACTGGTTTGGAATGAATGATATTGTTATATATCTTTTGTATTTTTTTTTGTGTGATTCTGTCTTTGCTTTTTGGACCCTTTGTTTTATGAATACTTCTATTTTTAGAATATCAGAATCCAAAAAAAAAGATTTTCTTATTCAATTGAGAAGCTGATTTAAGTAGCTTCTGTAAAAGTCTGATTTTAAAATGTGTGAAAGATATGAAACAAGATAAATACAATGATTTTGACTATTATAATAAATATAATCCCTGCTTTTGGGATATTTTTGAACTTTTAATCATTGTAATCATTACCCTAGTTTAAAATTGACTAACTTTATGGAGAGGTCCGTTTGATATTAAATATAGTGTTGAGTGTTTTCTTACCTCAAATTGATTAGGTTAATAAAAAATGGTGGATATTAATTTCCGATGGTAGGTTTTGGTTTGGGGAAAATTTTAAGTTTCGACGGGTGGTCGAAATTTCTCCAAGACTTTTTTCACACTTAAATAAGTGTATTTTCAAGATCATTTGCCTTAACGTTACTCATCCGTTTCAACACTTATTTTACCTCATGTTCTTGAATTTGATGATTGTAGTTATAGTTTCTATCCTCCTCTCTAATATCTATCATATTTGAGTAAGGTAATATATGTCTCATAACCTTCATTAAATAAGTTTTGAAAATACTACTTCCAATTACCCTTTATATCTCTTTCCTGAACAAGAAATTTACTATCTTCCCTTTTAATGCATTTCACTTGATCTATATATCTTTTCTTTCTTTCTTGTCCCTTAGTAAGAGTATATATTAACTTTTCTCCCTCATTGGTGTGTAAAGATTGGTATAACCCATCAAAATCTTGTGTTCTCGCCGTGTTCAACCTTTTTGGCCCCTTTTTCTAGCTCTCTTATAATTTTCCTAAATATTTGTACTTTTACACCTATACCACACTTTAAAACATTCCCTTTTGATTATCACTTTAATTTGAACACTTTGGTTCCACCAAGATTCTTTACTCCTAGCTAGGTCCAAAACCTATTACTTCTTATAGTTTCTCTTTTTCTACTTTTTTTAATCTCATATGACATCTTGTCCCACATATCATTTTCGTTTTTATGTAGCTTCACACAACCTTGCTTTAAAATCTTTTCTATGAAAACACTTTGTTTTCCATTCTTTAAATGCCACCACTTGATCTGTGTATCCCAACTGTAGCATCTCCTCTTCTCTTTTTCCTTAACCCTTACATCCATAACCAATACTATATGTTGGATATTCAAACTCTCTTCGAATAAAAATTTAATTTTTTAAAATTGACTTTTCCAACAACTATAGACTATCCTAGGACGCGTCATCATCACCACTAAACTTTCCTCTCCCTTCTATACAAAACTTACTCACGGATTTCCTCTTCCTTCTATACAAAACTTTCCTCTTCATTCTCTATTGATCTATTTTATTTGAATTTATAGGCACATTCTCTTGCAAAATAAAATGTCATATTGTATTTTTTAGATTATAGAAAATGACTTAATAATACATTTAGATCTTTCTATAAACCACCCTTTTGTAACATTTCTTACATCTATTCCTTCTTGATGATGCACTTCAATTTTCTAGTTTGCTTAAAAGATGGCGCAATCGATTGTAGAGATAAAAACGAACTAAGGTGAGTAACAATGTCATCTAGATGCCATGGAAACTACCAATTTTCATCTAGATGCAACTTTCATCCACGTGACTATGTCCCTATAAGCTTATAAAAAAATAAAAAAATGTAGAACAAATATAAATATCATATGATTCCCTAACCTCATTCTCCATTCATCACAAACTTTTCATCACCATGTAAAACAAATATAAGTAGGGTAATACTAAGTAGTGCCCGGGGCACTGGTTAAAGAAGTTAAAAGAGGAAATTTTAATCTAAAATGGAAGTATTTAATGCATTGATCACACAATATTAAATACAAATATTATTGTTTTTGGGTTATTATTTAAACATTTAATGCAAATATTACTATATTTGACTTCTTAACCAGTGCCCTAAAGACACTAATTACTTGACCCATATAAATATCATATGAAATTATGAACTTTTCACCACTATAAAATAAATATTTATCATAATATTATTTTATACCCGTTTTGAGAAATAATAAATAAAGTGACATCCTCTAAAAATAAATAAATAAAGAGGTATGTCGGTTAAATTCAAATGGTTTAGAAATCTTGTGCAATCCAAATTTCAAGGGATTTATTGTTATCCATTTTTCTATTTGAAGCAACGACGTAACAAGAACAAAATCTTAAACACCACAAGCCTTCAAACAAAAAAAAACAAACATAACATAAAAAACCTTCATTGTTGCATGAACCCCAACTCAATGTGATAGATTTTGCTTCATTTTATTATATGACTTTATGTTCCAAAACCCTCTTATTGGTTTTGATTATTATTCTTCAAATTAATTATAGAAATAATAAAATTATTCTTGTTCATGTTATTATAGAGTCGGTGGAAATGAACAAAGGCAAATGTAATAAGATGTCATCATTGTTTGTGTGTTTCAAAGCCATTGTGGATGCAAACGATGATTTCAAACCAACACGAAGAAAACGCAACCCTAGCAGCGACCCTGTTCTTGCGTATATGGCGACTGCAGATGAAGATGGCGTCGTTTTGTTTTCATCGACGTCGAAGGAGGAATGCAAAAGTCGTCGAAAGAGAGCAAGGCAGACGTGGTATGCACTCAAGATGGCGATCAATGACACACCATTGGTAGTTTTCTTTCTTTTATTTTTATCTATCTTTTGATTTCAGATATGATATTTGAACATCTCTTAATTTTATATATATATATATATATATATATATATATATATATATATATATATATATATATATATTCAACACCTTATTTTCTTTCAATCTCTTTCTTCCTATCACATCACTAATATATCATATCTATCGATTACTCTATCCATCTTTTAAGGTGTATAATGAGTTTTGGAGGTCTATTGATTTTTCCTTTTGTTGTTTATTGTGTACATTGATGCTTTTTTATTCTACTTGTCATAATCTTTGTGATTCATGAAACTTCTTATAATAATCTTAATATTATCTAATACTTTAATAAAGTATATTGCATATGAGACATGTAAAATAAAGATACTCGTCAATTTTCTTGTACAAATAAGGATGACATAAAAACTCTTGATTTTACCGACTGTTTTGTCTTTACTTAATTCGTTTCTCTATATGTTTTAATTGGCCCTCCAATCAAGTGTCATTTTGCAAAATGACTTATTTGAATTTTAAACAGCATAATACTTACGTCAATATCTTTTTGGTTATCCAATTTTGTTTTGTGTAGTAAATAATATCTTTAATGAAATATAAACACATGTTCCCTCATCTATTTAGAAAGGAATAAGAGTATAAACACAATAGTCACTCTCAAACTTAATAGGAGTAATAATATTTTGGGTTGAATAATATTTTTTTTCTGTGACATTTGAGCGAATTCTGGTTTAACTTGCATTTTTATTTATTTATTCATAGATTTCAACCTTGTATTTTAAAGATTCTTTGTTTTTAAACCTTTCTGAAACTTGACTATTAAAAATAAATGATGTTGAAATGAGGTAAACAAGAATGCGTCTGAATGTCAAGCGGACGAAAATACTTTTAATTTTGAAATTTGATGTCGTAAAAGTCTAAGATCAAAGAACTTTTAAATTACAAGGTTGAAATTTAATTTTTTTATAGGTGTAAACCCGAATTCACTCAAATGGTAAGAGAAAACACTATTTAATTCTAATATCTTTAATAAATTATTCAATTTAGGCTTAAATGATTCAATTAATGAGGTGTGTTATTTGAACAACCATTTGTATGACAACCTACTGTGCAACCATAAATTTACAAAGAAAATTGTCACAAAATGGTTTTGTAAATATCATTTCTCTTAATTCATCAGTCATAAAAGGTAATTTATAAATTTTATTTAGTTTTTCTATTGAGTTTGCATAAATTAAAGATAGTTAACTATATTTTCGTGTTAAGTAAAGATTTGCTTCTCTTAAAGAATTGGTTAGGGTCCTCTCAATGAAGATTAGTCATCGTTAAATGCAGTGGAACTTCTAAGCCGATATATAGAGAAAAGGCTTTTTCATTTTAGTTTTTGTCAACGTAGGTTTTTTATTATTATATATCCTATGTTTTTCATGGTTTTAGAAAGTTATGTTTTCGTTTAATTTGCAAAAGAGTAGTAATAAACAAAATAACATAAACATTAATCTAATTCAGTTTGACATGTCACGTGCCTACAATTTCTTACACTTTGATAGAAGCTTTAATCGAATTCAATTTGTTGTCTTGAAATATTGAATTTTTCTAATTTTGGTGGGTGTTAGACTAACTTAATCTTCTTTGTACATTATGATTTATGATAGATGAAGAAGATCTTTAGTAGAAGAAAGTCAAAAAAGGATTCCATGCCCAAAATAAACAACAACATAGAACCAGAAATCATTGACAAACACAAAACCGCAGTCCGAACCAATTCAAACACTTCCTTAAATAATATCGGTTCATCCGCAATGTTTTCCTCTACATCGTCTCTTAATTCAATTACCTCGTCATACCCTGATCACATGCCAAACACTTCCTCTCTTGAAATAAATAACATACCAAAACCACCACCATTAAATGGAACTAATGGAGCATCAAAGAAAATTGGCAGTGTTGTTGAAGATAGGAGGAAACGAAACATAGCTTTATGTATGCTATGGATTATTAATTTATTGGTTTTGATTTTATGGGGTAAATATTTTGCTATGTTATGCACTTCAATTTGGTTATATTTTGTGCCTTACCATTTGATATGGAAATGCAAAGAAGGGGTTTCTTCATATAAAGAGAGTGAGTTTGACTCTGTTCAGTATAAGAAGAAGATTATCATGGAAAGGATATTTGAGAGGAGTCATGATCGTGATTCTCTTCCAGATTCTGCTAATTCTATGACAAATTCATAGCAGTGCAAGTTTTTTTCCTTTCATTTTTAATGTATTTATTTATTTATTTATTCATGTGATGCTGCTAAGTTTGTAACATTGTGAACATGTATACAAATTTGTATACACGATTTCCATGATGAGCTTTGAGACTAATCGATGAATATATATTGATAGATGAATTGTTACAGACTTATAAGTTATAAATATGTATAATTAACATTAACATATTGATATGTACCTTGTGAATTATGTTGCGTGATGGCAACAATATTGATCTTACATTTGGTTTTTCATTGCAAGTTTAGTGTATGATGTGTTCTATTGGTCTTGGTTGGCTTCTTTTGTACCATATCTTTACATCCCTTCCAAAGAGGGAGCAAGAGAAATAACGTGTCTAACTTTGATTTGACATTTGATTATTTGAACTACTTGAATTAGAGCTAGTAGAATACGTTAAGGCGGGGTCATAAAAATTAGTTCTTGTCAAGGGGGAGAGCATCATGTTTATAGTATAAGCGGTGTGTTAATCCTCTAGTGTGCGTGTGTGTAAGTCGCAAGGCTTGGGGTTATTTATATATTTGAATTTATACTAAAATCATTAGTAAAATTTTACTATTTTCTTTGGCTCCCTAATGACAAGATATTAGACGTTATTTTAACTATGTTTTTGAACCATTTTAATAGAGTTTGTGGTCATTTTGGAGATGTTTTAGAGGAGTCATTTATGGTTTAGGAATATTTTGTATTGTTTTCATTTGAGACCATGTAATTCCATTTATTCGTTAAATGGACAACTTCATAAGTAATTTGAGTCATTTTAGTGAGAAATCACGTAATTTGGCAAAACAAGACATCACATGGAGTTATAGAAGGAAGAGAATGAAAATCCATGGAACTCGAGAAAGTTTTTAAGACAATACAATGAGGGAAAATAATATCCGAAGTCCCAAGATGAAATTATGGAAGAATATCACTTAAAGAACGAAGAAAAACGACCTTTTCCGCATATTTTCATGTGTCAGAGGGCACCAAATATGATGCCCCATGCGGCCAAGACACATGGTTTTGGGAAAAATTGCCTGTTTGCTTGTTTTCAAGCTGGATCAATGGAAAAAGCCTAGAAACTCAGTTTTAACCCAAATGAAAACCTGCCTATAAATTAAATAAAGACACTTGAAAACACTTTTATTCATTCAGAAACTTGACAGTGCATGGGGAATCCAAGCATCAAGGAGCAGCTAGGGTTTCCCCAACTCTTCTTTTTGAGTATGTTTTGTATTTTCTTATTTTTTTTATGTTTTTTTGCATACTTGACGACAATCCTTATAGGGATGATACACTTATCACTTTATTACTTGTTATAATCTAGTGCACTAACCAAATTTGTCATCACTCCTTGATAGTTTTGACTATGTTTCAAAATGGTTTATACTTCTTATAAATTTAGTTTACACCATCGTCCAATAATATGTTTCAACCTCTCCCCTACAACTAGGTGCGGCTCTCTCCCCTAATCTATATACAACTAGGGGTTCAACCCTAATTTTTCCTGACATACTCCTAGGTTATCCTTACCTCACCCCAAGTTTCCTTGGTTTTTTTTACCTAGTACAAGGTTTCTTCTCTACACACCCGTCTTTTTCTATGTTTGGACATTAATTATGTCTTCATTGCCATGAACCCGATCTTAAGTGTCAAATCTTTATTGTGTCATTGTCACACACCATCACATTGAGTTTATCTTCACGACTAATGGAAAAATTGACGCACACACTTCCACATTTAAAGCCACCACTAAAAGAATACTTCAACATGTTCACAACCTGCCATCATTCTCAATGTCAGCACCCACATACATATCTAGGCCCAAAATGATAGACATCTAAACAACCATTGTCATGTTGTGGTTTGACCGTATCAATGTTCTCATATGTAAGATCTTTTAGATGTGTCTTTGTTGATGTTTTTCTTGGTTTGTGACTTGGTTTCTGGTTTGTTTATATGTTTAGTTTGGTTCAATATTGTAACTTTAATGTCTGATGAAGGGAAAATGACTCTTAAACATTCAAATCTAATCTACCATTAGAGAGAAAAAAAGGTAAAAAAGACTAAAGTGAAAGATGTGAATAGTCGGTGGCGTGATAAAAAAGGCGAGATAGAAAGAAAATGAGGTGTTAAATGAACATAAAAAAATTAATGATATACAAATATAAATGCTCTTGGTGAAATCACCCTACATGTGCTTGGGTTTTTGAACAACTTTTTGGGATTAGGATTCTCTCAAGTGAAAAAACTTCAGGAAATAATGTGCGAATCTAGACCGTTGAAATATAAGGGGGTAGCATTAGAAATTAAAAAAAGAAAAAGAAAATTCATTCAAGGGTTGAAACGTAAAAAATAAGAAAATTAGGGGTGACTAAACGGGGCCCAACCTGCTGTCCGGTCCGTTTAACCCGTTATTTTTGGTGGGCTGAGTCAAAGTTTTGAATTCGCTTCCTATAATTGGCCTGCCCCCGCTTAAGTCATTGAAAAACGGGGCAGAGGCGGGGCGGCTCGCTCAACTCATTTTAAAAAAAAAAAAAACTAATTTTATCCTTTTTGATTTATTTTGGTCGTGGTATTTATTTTAGGATTTGTTTTATGTTGTAAATTTGTTTTATGTTGGCGGATTTTCCTTATTTTGTTATTAAGTATGATGTTGAGTTCGACAACTTATTAATTATCTTGTTTTTACCACAAATTTATCCGATGCCTATTCTTTTATATTTTTTAATGATAAAAGCATAGTTTTAAAAACCGGACCGACCGGTTGGACCGGTTCGACCACGAACCGGTGGGGTGGCCAGTTTGAGTCGACTAACGGATCGGCCATGCAATCAAACCGGTGTGAACCGGTCTAAACCGATAAACCAGCGGTATTTGAAAACCGGACCGGTATGATGTGCAGCATAATTTTAATTAAATAATTTTTTGTAAAAAATGGCATGGTTGGGTGTTGAACCTATGACAGATAGCCTACAAAAGGAACACCTTACCATTGCACCACTGCGAATCTTTTGCAAACTAACTGCTTCAAGTAAATTATATATAATTAACATATCTTGGAATAAGAAAACATTTATAAATCATTAAATTGTGACCTCAAATATAATTGACATTAAAAAGAATTATACTTGAATCAAAAAATAATTATACACTATAAAATAATTTC